>BNJT01000892.1_pt1 | contig 197604 bp, 276 predicted proteins | sample 8540491 | NCBI WGS metagenome assembly BNJT01 (sample SAMD00202455, study PRJDB9452) | human saliva metagenome | host: Homo sapiens | reverse complement strand
AAGAAGGCCAGCAGCGAAGGTCAGCGCTTTTTAGCCTCCCATCCATCACCACGCATGAAGCCCTTACCCTTCTCAGCGAAGAAGGTAGGCTTACCCTTATTCCTCAGGTATGAAAAGGGTGCAAATCGCTTGCGATTTGCACCCTTTCTTTCAGCGGAGAGAGAGGGATGTATCATTCCCTTTATCTCGTTGTATCACAGGTGTCATCTAATCCGGCCAATCGGTAGTGTAGCAAAAATGTAGCAGTTTTTGACCGACTCTTGACTACCATTCTGACGGACTATTGAAAGCGCAACAGCTCTCTTTTCCTGGTTACAAAGGTACAGAAAAACGAACGATAAGCAAAGCTCCCTCTATAATAAACATTTATCAGATCCTGCACATAGTCTGAGTGCACGGTGCAAGCCCTATATAGGGGCTTGCACCGTGCACTCAGTGTCTCCCTGGGTAGCTAGGGGAAATTTACGTGCACTTATGATGAAAAAGACCTGTCCAGTCCCTATCTTCTGCTTGGGAAGGAGGTCGTCAATGGCTACTTGTGAAGCTTGAGGCGTCGCTTTGTCCTCGGCCCTTTGTCCATTCTGTAAGGCTGATTTGAGGTTGCCTACGCCTTGATCTACATTGCTTGCTAGTACCTTGTACAAGCCGAGGCGCTTCGGTGCGTTGAATTGCTTGATGAAGTTCTTCATGAAATTCTCGAAAAAGTCCATCCTTGCTGTTGGATTTGAGAAAGCTACTTTGCAGAGCTTCTTCTACTGGAGCAGTCTTTAGCTTGCCTTTTTGTTGGATATCGGTAACAACTGAGAGCTTACCAACCTTTTTCTTCTTGCTTGACGTCCGTAATGGTCTTCCAAAACTAGCGCATAGTCGTCTGTGTGATTGTTCACTATAATCATATGCAATAATTTGATATATAGCTACTAAGGAGTATGTGTAGCGATCGATCTCAGTGTACACAAGGGTACGAGGGACAAGTGGGTACAATCGGGAAATGACCAAGGCTGACGCATAATGTTTCTTCCAGCTGATCGGAGTTGATTAGCTTTGTTCCATCAATTGTTATCCTTCAAGTTATGGAACTACCCAGCCTCATCAGTAGTCTCAGTCTGATTGACGACCGCCGTAGCAATAAAAACAAACGCTACCCCTGCCTCTTTTTGCTCCTTATCGCCTTCTGTGCAAGCATCTCCCATATGTCTTAAGGATTACGAGTTATTACTAGGGCATTTCTAAGTCTAATGATCCGCTCCCCATGCCCTTTTGAGGAGAATCACATTTATTATTTCTCTTTGGTGAGGTAGGTCTTAGGGATCACCTCGGAGGAGTTCCGTGGGACAAACTCCTTGTAGCGACACGAGGGCAGGAGGCTCACCGTGATCGGACTGATGAACTCAGCTATATGCTGGTAGATCGTACTCCGATTGGTGAAGAGGCGACGATACCATGTATAGCCTAGGAAGCTGTAGCGCTCTGGTTCGTCCTCCGAGGTGTGAGGGTATCCTGCAGGATATACAGCGATACAGAGGTCACCTACATCATTGCGGTCTCGTAGATGATCCACGATCAAGATCTGATCCTCTGCGGGAAACTCATAGAACTCCCTGACCGCCATATTCTCAGAGGTAAAGACTCCCGGCTGGGTATACTAGACTCCTACACGACGGATTTGAGAATGAGGGGCTATCAGACAGTCCACGATACGTCTACGGCTCGGGGCCCTCATAGCCACGAAAGACGATGAGGTGATTCGAGACGCTGAGGATAACCTTCTCGATCCGTATACCTACTCGGCTCAGTCGCTCATTGAGGGTAACTCGCCCATACCCCATCCAGATACCGGAGGGTCTCTACTCCCGACAGTGTTGGAAGGTGATCGGTGATGCTGAGTCGTGTTACCCACCCTCATATCAGCTTCATAGGTATGCCCATCCTCTTCCCAACTAGCCATCCCATCTCGATCCCTGACTGCGATATGATCTATCACTTGGATCTCAGACGGCGGGCGAGGAGTGATCGGGGCTTGCCCTTCCTTCGCCTGAAGCATCCCTCAGGGGCGTCCTGCAGCCCCAGAGGCCGAGACCGAGGAGTGCGATGTATAAGACCTGCCGAGTGCTCATGGCTTTACTTCTCTATGGGGTTGTATGGGGAGGTTGAGCATAGGATCACCCTTGAAGCCCATTCGTCCTCCGAGAGCCTGTGATAGCTTGTTCGGGATTGGCATAGAGCTGGACGATGATCTTCTCAGCTCCTTCCTCGTCGTGGGGCGCTGGTTCCACTTCCAGCGGACGATATTCTCCCCAGCGGAGAGGTTGGCGATCCCTATGCAGGTATACCGATAGTCCCCTCGCTGTCAGCGACCTCTAGAATCAGCCCGGGTAGTCCCCCAAACTTGCGGCCCCTCAGAGAGTGGGATCTCTGATGTAAACCAAGCGATCCACTGCCTCCCCAAAGGGAGACCTCTGCCCTCTGACAGCTATGTCCGGAGGATCTCCCGCTTCTCAGGGCTTCACCTGCCATTGTAGGGTAGGCTTAGGCTCTACATAGCTCATCACAGGGGCTCCAGCAGGCAGGCGGTAGTCAGTGGTAATATCCTGCGTCTTCGGATAGCCCCGGTAGAGGATCATCGGCGGGACAACATCTGTCACGATCTTCCGAGGAAACTGACCAGTCTCGATCAAGGGCGTGGCGGCAGAGTCTGCTTGGTAGTGTTTCAGACTATACACCTTACTGATCTGTGTCCCTATGTCTAAGCGCACCTGATCCTGAGTGACATATTCGATCAGTAGGATCAGAGATGAAGTCTAGCTGGTAGAGCACACGATACTGCACCCGATCCAGACTATCAGCCTCAGCGAGCGAGCGAGGCTTGTCGAAGACCTGTGCCCTCGAGGGGAGGATGCTGAATAGGGATACTCCTAGAGTATGAGTTTAATGGCTTTTCATATTATTATATCTATAGTTAGTAGTTAGAGCTTGAATGAGACCTTCACGAGCACCGCACGAGGACGTAGACGATAGCTGTGCTGGATGGTAGCGTAGGATAGGCGCTGGATGCTGTGATAGGCCTGCATGCCCAGCAGATTATTCAGTTCTGCAGCCCACCTCTACTCGAGCCGCTCCACTTGAGCTGGCTGTCCAGGAGTAGGACATCGGTCTTTTTCGCTGGAGGAGCTGACATGATTATGCTCTAGGGATGATATCCCAGAATATGTTTTTCCCAAAGGCTACTCCTATCTGTGCGGTCTCGAGAGGAGGTTATCGATCTCGGTGCGAGAGGCGAATCAGGAGGTATAGTTACGCCCATAGTAGACATTGTAGTCCAGGAGGATTTCCTTGATGGGATTGGCCTTCAGGGCTAGTCGCACGCTCTGGGTATGTGACTTTATAGGGCGTGATCGTCCCCTGATAGGGCTACCTGCCCTAGATGGTGTGTATAGCCTAGGTCGAGGTCGATCCCTAGGCCTGCCCAGGTAAATCCCTTTGCTCAGCGACCATACCCCCGAGAAGGTCTGTGTATGGTGCTTGTGCGCTAGGAGCTCATAGCGTCCTCCGTCCTCACCGAGGAGTAGCATCTGGATAAAGGGCTTGTAGTGCATGCTCTGCCTCGCCCTCAGAGGGACGACAGGAACGAAAAAGATGTCTCGGTAGTCTACCCGCCCCTCTATGGTGGCTGTTTGCTCCCTGAATAGCCTAGGTGTCCCGACCGTCAGACTACGATAGCTCTCTAGGACGGGGTCGGGATACCAATCACGGATCCTCGGCTCCCATGTGCATAGCTACCTGCCAACTGGAGACCCCAGTGCTGTCCTAAGCTTTAGCTTGACCTTGAGATGAGGCTCGATGAGGGAGGCCTGCTAGACGATCCGAGCTTGTCCGTCGGAGCTGGTAGATGACGGGAGAGCTAGATCTATGGAATACTTCTGACGTAGATAGCTTAGGGTCTGCTCCACACCCTACACGCAGGATACGATCATAGCTACTGCCCGTGCGCTCCAGTAGGCTACTCGATAGGCTCTGCCACTGGTACGAGGCGAAGACCTGAGGGCTATACGTCCAGTAGCGCACAAGGGGAGGTTGAGGATCCTAAGGCGATTGTCCGTATAGAGACTTGTGAACCATCCCGCTGCCCGATCATACTGTGTAGTGTGGGGAGCACCTGCTGCAGTTGCTGGTTATTGGCTGTCTCAAAGTCTTCGTCTGAGGTCGTAAGCCGCTGGGTGAGGATAAGCTCTATCGGGAGACGTGTACGGCCATTGATGAAGTGCATCTGATTGTTCAGGTGCAGGGCATCTAGCCCTTGACGCTGAGAGGGTTGCTAGTCCATTGAGGGCGATTGTCCCGAGGCCCTACTCTGCGAGGCGCTCGCACGAAGCTGATCCTTGAGGTAGTAGCCCTGCAAGTTCTTCTCATAGCTAAGGCTGGTCGAGGCGCTCCCCTGCCGTAGTAGATGCTCGATGCGCTCATCTAGGAGGGCGGGGAGGAGGGCGTCCATACCGAGCCTGCGAAGAGCCCTCGGGCAGAATCTTATCATACTGATAGCTCCCCTGCAGCTTGAGCTGGCTACTATCCGAGAGGACAAAGGCACTATTGCCACTGGCCATCAGCGACACATTGTCTGTATAGTATGATGGGGGAGGTTGGGGTAGTGGGCTTATCTATGCGGGCAAAGATGTGCTCCTCCTCGAGCCACCCCTCTGCACGCCAAAGGAGCTCTCGTAGTACTGCCTGCCTGAGTTATCGACATACGCCACGCCGAGGAACTGCGCTCTCGGGCAAGGTAGTTACTCCTGATCCGGCTAGTGGTCTCAAGCCCATCACCATAGCCAAGACCCAAGTCAAGCGAAACACCCCAGATCCCACGCTTCTTGGGCGAGAGCTTGAGGTTGAGGATGACATCATCCGAGGAGCGTTTGCCTACCAGCGCCTTGATGCCCTGGTAGTTATCCAGCACCTGTATGGTGGAGATGTCGCTCGCGTCTATGTTGCTCGTGATCAGCTCACTAGCCCCCTGGGTCAGATCGATCCCCTCGATATTGATTTGCTTTGAGGGCTTGCCTTGGTACTTGAGCAGGCCTCCTCCATACGCATACCTGGGATACGGCGGATGACATCCCGATACTGCGGTCAGTGGCCTTCGCTAGACGAGCGACATTATAGTTGATGGTATCTTGGTTTCCCCAGACCCGTGGAGCTTGCACGGGAGACTTTGAGGAGATAGGTATCCTCCTTGAGATCAATATCTAGCTCGTGCGCCGTAGGGAGTGTGAGACGCTGGGTATAGGGTCTTGTAGCCGAGGCAGCGAGCCGACACAATAGCCTGAGTGAGCTGGCACTGCCGTGAGCTCAGACTGCCCTCCAGCATCCGTATGGGCGTAGCTAAGGATGGTACTATCTGTCACGGAGAGGAGGGTGATAGAGACTCTAGGGGTGGCTCCTTGCCTGAGTGGACGACCCCTCGGATCTTGATGGAGCTCTGTGCCCCGAGGGTGAGGCTGAGGCCGATAAGGCTGAGTAACTCCCACTCCCCTTCCAGAGGGAGACCAGTAGACTCAGTACACAGCATGAGCTACCAAGTGGGCTTGAGTAGGGTGTTTCGGTATCGCATCGCTAACGTGGAATTAACAATACTATTACGGGATGCGGGGTAAATATGAATAAATTTCATACCAAGCAACAGGCTGAATTACCCACCCCAAGACACTCATACAGTAGAGATATAGCCACGCCATGAAGCCCCCTATATCCCCCTAGCATCATCCGTGCCGTAGGATGCTGATCGGGGGTATTCTCCTCCCTAAAGCAGCCACCCTATTTAGGTTCCTTTGGAGCGCATTCCGAGAGCCCTATCAGTGGACACGTAACGATCGCCAAAGTGGTCCTCGGTATGTTCGCTCCAATCACCTTACATAGGTGACGAATGCGTTCTTTATAGGAGCGCAAGTGCGCTCTCGGTATGTTCGTTTTGCCCCTCTCGGGATGATTGATACAGAGGTGGTTATATCGGGTATTTTCTGACGACTTGAATCGCTCTCCAATCCTTCCCTAAGCCCCCTTATATCCCCAAGAAAAGCCTCCTTCCCACGAAGGAGACCATTGCACAACACTGGAGGGATCCAGGTCTATTCCATTTGCGTATATTTCTGATACTTAATATCTTCATGGATAAAATAGTCGTATAACTATGCCTACTAAGCAGACAGAATCTGCCCCTGAGCTTCCTGCAAGTTTATACACAGGTGCGTCGCGACCGCATGAAGCACTCGTTCCTTCCGACAGATGAGTGCTTGCGTTGACTGGCGAGATATTCGCACACTACTCAACAAGAAGTATACAAAGACTCAGAACGCCATAGGGCAATCCAGCTTATGATGCCTTGATGATGTTCAAGATCCTACTGCTTCAGACCTGGTATGGCCTGAGTGATTACGAAGTTGAAGAACAGATCAATGACTCCTCTCTTCAGCGAATTCTCCTCTTGGATATGGCCTTCCAGCTCCAGACCACAGCACCATCTGTCGCTTTCGCGCTGAACTGACCCGCTTGGGGATTATGGACAAGCTCCTTCGCGAGCTGAATAAGCAGTTCAAGAAGCACGGGATTAGCCGTATTGACCAAGGTGCTATCGTGGATGCGAGCATTGTGGATAGCCCGCACGCTCCCGATGGAAGTATCCTCATCGAAGTGGCGGACGACCGAGAGGACTTGCGCACCGAAGAAGAGTAAGCCCAAGAGCAGGGCTTATCAGTATGCGCTCAAAAAGTCGCAAACCAGGGGTGGATACGGAAGCTCGTTGGGTGCGCAAAGGCCGGCACTATCGCTACGGATACAAAAAAAGCACGTGCTGACCGATGGGCAAGGGTTGGTGGAGAGCGTAATTACCACGCCAGCCAATTGTGCTGATACGGTGGTATTGCCCGAGTTGATAGAGAAGGCTGAGCTTACGCAGGGCGTTAGTGTCCCTGCCGATAAAGGTTATTGTAGCAAGAAGAACTCGGCTTGTCTCCTTTGAGCAGAGCTTGATTGATGGAATTATGCTCAAGGTGCAGAAGGGGATGAAGCTCACAGAGCGACAACGTGAACTGAATAACGCCATCAGCAAAAATGCGCTGTTTGATAGGAGCGCACCTTTCGGGAGTATCCGAAGGTGGTTTTCAGGAGGGCGATGTCGCTACCGAGGGCTTGAGCGAACGCATACACAGAATATCTTGGAAGCTATGGCATACAATCTGAAGCGTATGCCTGGGCTTCTTGTGCTCCAGAGCGCCCAATAGCCTGGGAAAAGCCCCTCTCGGGAGGATGATCCTTCCGAGAGGGGGCAAGGGAGAGACAGCCATCCCACTTCTCAGCCTAAAGATCCCGATTTTTCGAGGCAAGAAGGTACGTGCAATGAAGAGGTGGCCTTGCGCAATGGTCTCGATAGGTGCAATAGGTCTAATAAGTCCAATAGCCAAAGCCCTCTGTCACAATCATTCCTAGAGCAAAAACAGACCATGCCGAGAAAGGGAATAGCATACATACAGAGACTATCGTAATCACCTATGTAAGGTGATGGATGTGCACATACCGAGAGCGTTGTCGTCACCTATGTAAGGTGATTACAGCGGACATACCGTGTCCTCTCTCACCCCTCTCAAAAATCCCGTAGCTAGAGCTGTCTCCGTGATCGATACAAGCCAATGAGTACTGGGTCGAGGATAGGGGCAGTAGGGTGAGGGAACTAGGCCTATCGGCAGAATCTGTGGGGTCAGGGAGTACACAGGGGTGTAGATAGGGGCAGGAGGGTGAGGGAGCTAGGGCCTATCAGCAGGATCTGTGGGGGTCAGGGAGTACGCAGGGGTATAGATAGGGGGAGGAGGAGGGAGGAGGTCTATCAGCAGGATCTATGAGGGTCGAGGGGTATAGATAGGGTCAGGGCAGGGGAGGTAGCGGTAGAACCTTGGTGGGAGGAGGTGATTTTTCGGGTATAATCCGCTACCTTTGGTACACACAACGCAAATAGACATCACTATGTCCATCAGACTTACCGAAGACCAGATACTACAGCTCTCACCCGATGCCGCCTCTGTCAAGGCTGGACAAGGACAGGCAAAGACCAGCAAATGGCACTGCTGCGATGTGGCGAAAAGAGCCTTGTGGGGACACTGCCAGGGGCTCAGGGTCATCCCCTACCAGACGACAGTAGACCTTACGAATATTGCCTTTAAGTGCTCATGCCCCTAGCCATAAGTTTCCCTGCAAGCATGCCCCTAGGCCTGCTCCTGCTCTATGCTCGCAGTGAGTCCGCCTTTGCCCAAGAGGACGAGGCCCGGAGTGGGTCTCCTCCTGGATCGACAAGCGTGCAGAGACAGCTGAGAAGAAAGCTCAGCGTGAGGAGCGCAAGAAGGAGGGCGAGAAGGTCAAAGACCCCAAGCAGGTAGAGCGTCGGCAGGCCAATCGCCATGCCAAGATCTTGGCGGGAATGCAGGAGCTGGAGCTGTGGATGAGGATCTACTGCGTACGGGTCTGATGCACGTAGCCCTCTAGCCAGCGGGGGAGTATCTACGAGATGGCACGTGGGGATGGTGGATGCGAGGCCTCGGGTGTCGCCCAGCAGCTCTACGAAATCTACGAGATCGACTACAACGCAGAGGGGCTGGAAGGAGCTCCTCCTCGATCGCCTCCTCCGTCTCACCTCCTGAGTCTCTGCCTACCGTAGGATAGAGACCCTCAGTGAGGACTGGCAGGTGGAGCTTTAGGGACAATGGTCGGTATCCCTCAGTGCTGCAGGATGAGGTGCTCGCTGGTGAAGGAGTGGAGGATGATTGGCTTGTCCTCTATACCGAGGAGCGTAGCACAGGCGATAACCGCACCGAGGTCACCCACCTCTACGGACAGCAGAGTGGACGATATGCCGTGCGCTTGACCTTCATTGTGCCCGGTCGCCCGTCTATGGAGCTTAAGCTTGATGGAGGGAGTAGTCTATCGGGCGAAGCTCTTCTTTTTTATAAGGGCGTGCTCAACAGCCGAGCCTTTGGTACAGGATGCCACCCATACTGAGAAGACCTTTGTTCCTAGGGAGCTTTGGCAGTATCGAGGAGGGAATGGCATACTATCGGGGAGCGGATGGGGCAGAACCCTCGCCCAGCACACCTCTCCTCTCTGTCTGGGAGGTGAGGATCTGCTCCAGAGGGCGAGTCCTTCGCACTCTATGAGCGCGAGGGGTAGGGCGACAGCCTGTCTCCATAAGGCGAGAGGATGGACTTTCTCCTTCCCGGACCCTAACGGGCGGGAGACCTTGCAATGCCTTCGTCATCATCAGCGTGAAGGCAGAGTGGCGGCTCATCTCCATTTGGCATGATGGGCACTACCGCACCACACAGCATGAGTATCACACCAAGGAGTATGAGTAGTACAACGAATAGTCTTGTTAGCCTAGCTCTGATGGGCACCCCAGGTAGGACGGTGGCCCGTCCCCGCCCGAGCTGCAGGCAGTGGGAGAAGATACAGCAGGGGAGTGAGGACAGCGAAGAGGCCTTCTATCGCTTAGCTGCGATGGTCTTCGCTTATCGTCGGGCAGGTCTCTTGCCCGAGGAGCAGGAGGTGAGCTACCCACTGACGGAGCCCTTGAGGAGACGCAACCCTTCCTCCTGCAGGAGCCTTTCCTCTCATCCTTCGCTAGCCTACTCAGCAATAGGGCTGACCTGCCACCCCTGCCTATGGGCTAGACCTCAGTGGCAGAGGAGGGGCTGATCCTTCGCCCCTGAGTATGTGACGAGCCAAGCACAGTGCTCAAGAATGGGCAGTGGCTACAATGTGGCTTAGAGCCAACGCCCCTCAAGGTCTCGCACAGAGTAGTGGCTGCTCCCTGCTCCTCGAGGTAGGAGGAGGAGAGTCCCCTAGATCTAGAGCACTGGAGCTATCTGGCTAGCAGGCTCGCCTACAGCTCCTCAAGCAGGTGCGTAGGGAGGATCCTCGGCTGCGATACCCTCTTTGTCGAACGTACTTGGCGTGAGGAGACGGCCTCCATAGAGAGGCTCTGCTCTCGTGCTTCAGCATAGGACTTAGCCAAGAGGACGAAGAGTTCCTCACTCGCCGTGATGGCGAAGGATCGCAGTCAGAAGGTGCGTGAGGTCGCCCGTCTGCCCTCGGGAGCCTACCCAAGGACGCCTGCTCGGGACGCCACTGCGAGCTCCTAAAGGGCATCTGAAGTATGGGCGCATACTAGGCTGGTCAGATACCCGATCCCTACAGCCCTGAACTCAAGGAGCTGGGTATCGCCGAGGTCAGCCCTAACAAGGGCGAGAGGCGATGAGCACTACATCCTGCGCCAGATCGCAGAGCGTGTACCCTTGACCTTCTGATGGAGTTCTGCAAGACAAGCGATCCGATGAAGGCAGCCCAGCGACTTGCCAAGAACCCACCCTTTGCCTCCTACTTTTCCATAACGAGTCCGATCGTAACCCTACGAGACAGGCACTAGCCCACTGGGTACTGCAGGAGCAGTGTGATAAAGCAAGACCCCTCGAGGAGCTCGTGGGGACTGCTAGCCAGGCAACGATTGAGGATATAGACCTACGGAAGTACAACGCTCGCACGACATACCCGAGAGCAATGGGTCACGAGGGTGAGGAGATGGGGCCCTCGCTCTCTCCCGAGCGTTCCTGAAGATCGTCAGTGCCTGCTACGTCTACTATCGCCCAGCGAAGACGGGACAGATAGGTCTATCCCTACACCCCGACGTACAGCCCTTCCTCTCACAATCTCCTGCACGGAGAGGATGCAGAGCGCACACCAATATGACCCATCCAAGCGAGCTTCCCAGAGGATCTTCTCCTGATCATGCAGACGAAGGCGCCCTAGACAAAAACATCTCCCAAAGACTAAATAAAACCACTACATACGTATAATATGAGCACATTACTACAAAGGCAACATGCCGAGCAACCTTCGCAGAAGAACTTCACGAGCTAAAGAAGAACGAGACCAACCCAATCCCCGATAACTGGTGCTATCACCCCAGTCGGTCGTCACCTATCTCCTCGGGGAAGCTCAAGAACGGCTTCGAGGTAACCCTGAAGTACATAGGCCGCAGACGCCCTCATGGAGATAGCTGTAGCAACCCCTCGTGACCGATCGTGCCTCCCTGCTCTATGGGCTCCCGGACGGCCAAGAGTTGGGTCAGTGAGCACCTAGCTGCCGCTATCTCCGGTAACCCCACCCTCATCGTACAGGGTACTGCAGGTACAGGCGAGGAGGCTATACGCTATGGGTGGAACTATGCCCGCCTCACCAGCTGAGCCAGCCAGCTGAAGCGAGCACCTCGTCGAGACCCGTCATGAAGGCTATGAAGGAGGGTAAGATAGCTCGTGGAGGAACTCACCCGCATTGGCTCCGATGCAGGATACCTCATCACCATCCTCTCAGAGAAGGCGATGCCTATACCTGAACTGAACCAAGAGGTGCAGGCCATACGAGGCTTCAACGTCATCGCCACAGCGAACAACCTGAGACAAGGGTCAATGACCTCTCTAGCGCTCCTCAAGCGTCGCTTCAATCACCGTCATCCTCCCACCCTGACACACTGGATGAGGAGATCGATATCGTGCGCAGACGAGTCAGAGAGCTTCGAGCAGGTGATGAAGCTACCAGCAGAGAAGCTCTGCACTAGAGGAGATACGTCGGTGGTCACTATATTCCGTGAGCTACGTTCTGGGGGACTACCGCTGATGGTAAGACTAGCTCAAGAGCCCCACGGGGACACTTAGTACGGCAGAGGCGATCTCGGTGGTGAATAACGGCCTTGCTATGGCTGGCTACTTGGTGATGGGCACTACATGCTGAGGACTTGGTCTCGGGTATCCTCGGTGCTGTCGTTAGGATCCCGTGCAGGATAAGACTCGTCTGGCAGGAATACATGGAGACCGTCGTCACAACGTGACGGGTGGAAGGACATCTATCGTGCTTCGCGTGACATGATCTAGTACCATGGCTACGTATAGGCTCTGGGGTCAGGCATCACTACCTGGGCTCTGCTCGACGTACGGGAGCGTCTCGAGGCTCTCCGCCCTGATCTAATACTCGTAGAGGTACCACCGAGGCGGAGGAGCCTCTAGGACAGGCTAGAGAGGGCATGAAGCCCCCGTAGCTCTCCTGGCCTACGAGCCTACGAATCCTCAGAATGCGGTCTTCTATCCCTTCTGCAGCCTCCTCCCCGAATGGGCAGGCGATGCCTCACGCAGCCACCAGGGCATGGAGCTACACTTCTTTGACCTACCCCTTATCTATCGCTTAGCCCAGACAGAGTGTGAAGGCAGAGGAGACGAGCGAGGGGCAAGCCCAAGCGAAGCTCCCACTGACGAGGGCTACAGAGGAGCTGTCTACTCCCCTACAGAGCAGACCGAGTCGTCTCACCTCAGCTACAGACGAAGAGTCCCCGTGGAGGTGAGCGCAGTCCTTCCCCGATGAGGAAGAGCTAGAGGATGCCTTTATCTCCCGGACCCCTTCGATGTCCTCGCAGAGATCGATGGCTTATCGGATGGGGAGGCTTGGTGGAATCTTCGTATCGAGAGTAGTCCCTGACGGGGCAGAGGTCTTCGAGGCGGTGAGCGAAAGCTGATGACTGTCTCTTCGGGAGGCCTTTTCCCCGAACGTACGAGAGAGCACGACCTCGTACGTGAAGCGTGGATGCGTAAGCAGACATGAGAGGCCGAGCGAGCAGGTGATCGGGTCATCGTCGTCATCTGTGGCGCATGGCATGCCCTCAGCCCTAGAGGCAAGAGCCAAGATCAAAATCAAGGAAGACAATGAACGACTAAAGGGTCTTCCCAAGACGAAGATTACCTGCACGTGGATCCCCTGGACCTACGACCGCCTCATCCCTATATAGCGGTTAGGTGCAGCTATCACTTCCCAGGATGGTATGACTATCTGTGGCATCCCCGAGGATGATGGTACGCTCTGGGTCAGTAGGATGGCCAAGCATCTTCGTCGAAGAATATGGATCACCTCATGGGACATGTTATCGAGACTGTACGTCTGGCTCACGCTACTGCTGCCCCTGAAGGAATACCCACGTGCCCTACTAGAGGACTCATAATCAGGCAGCTATTACCGTTATGGGCTTCGGCGATCCGATCCTACTGGATCTGATCAAGGAGGAGCTAGTCATCGGTAATCGCCTTGGCTCTGTACCCGATGATGCCTAAGGTGCCCTCTTGGTGGACATTGAGCGGCAACAGAAGCGACTTCGCTTGTTCTTCACCTCCGAGATCAAGACCGTAACCCTTGGACCTGCGCAAACCACTAGACCTGAGAAGAGTATCTTCATCCATCGCCTTGATCTACTCGGCATCGGCTGGGGGACAGAGCGGGAGTCTCGGGCAAGGGCACCTTCAAAGAGCAATGGAGCCCACCATAAGCCCGAGCAGATCATATCTATCATCGAGCGGGCTGTGTGGGGCAACACCCTCACAGCAGGCTACCGAAGCCTCACATGAGCCATCAGGCGATGGAGGCGCAGAGCATACGCCGTCTCGCTGAGCTCCTAGATGAAGCTATCCCTCGCCGACCTCCCGGGGCTGGTGACGATGATGACTAAGAGGCCTGACGAGCCATCTGTCCCGCTGTCGATGTCGGGGAAAATGCTAGATACGATCCCCAAGCTCATACGCATCCTGCGCTACGGCTCTGCACGTGCCTTAGACTTCTCCTCACCCAGAGGGTATACTACGGGTAATGGTAGCACGTAGCGTAGCTGAGGGCTTGCAGGCCTGCTCTAGGTATCGACGAAACAGCCGCAGACGATCTATATAACTCCCTAAGGGAGGTGGAGACCAAGCCTTATGACCCTAGCAGACGAAGAGCTTTAGGGAGCTGTGGCTCGCCTTCCTCGAGGAGCTTCGCACCTCTCGCAGGTGCATCCTTATGCTAGCTGGTATGGCGACGTTGCTCCTTAACCAAAGCTGACCGCTTGTCCAGCGAACAGATCGCACATAGTCTCCTACCACAGCTCGGTAGGATGAAGCCTCTGGATATGGCGTATTGGCTCGAGGGCTTCCTCTCGTCCTCTTCCACGCTCCTCTTGCTGGAGGATCGTCTCTGGGAGTTGGTCAATGACTGGATCTGGTATCACGGCGGAGAACTTCCACGAGCTACTTCCTGGTGCTGCGTAGGGACCTTCTCAGAGTACTCTCCAGCCGAAAGGCGCAACCTCGGGGAGAAGGCCTGTCACTATGATGGCAGCGCTCCTCGACCCAGAGTGTCGGATGAGTACAGAGCCCCCACCATGCCGAGGCAGTCGTGTCCCGCCCTTACTCACCCTATTCTTAGGATTAGACTAGACAAAAGAGATGATGCAAGAAGAATATCTCAGCGCTGGCGACTGGATCCTCGGTGGAGATGAAGCTGATGGCACCGGTGTGAGCCTCTCGAAGGAGGAGATACGGATGGATGAGTGCCTCGAGGCAGTCTACGACCTGACCGCTCGGCGGGACTAGGGAGTTCGGCTCCCAAGGTCAGCTGATGGCTGGGGATATACGAGAGTTCTTCCCCCAGAGTGTCGTGCAGGTCATCCAGCGGATGCTGCATCACGTCTTCACCTCCATGAGCTCCCTGACAGAGCCTCGAGATGCTCGAGGAGTCGTACCCGACGTTCACCCTAGTAGCTACCCTCATGTCCCTATCGAGAGCTATACCCGAGAAGAGCAAGGCTATGGCTCGGGAGGTCGTCCGCAGGGTCGTCGATGAGCTCCTTTAGGCTGCTGCACACCTACCCAGCAGGCGGTCACGGGGGCACTCACAGGCCCTCCTGACGTCGCAATCCTCGCTACAACGAGATAGACTGGAATACTACGATCACGAAGAACCCCAAGAACTACCAACCTCGACTATAAGACCATCATCCCCGAGATCCGTATAGGCTGGGGAGACGACGCAAGGCCATGAAGGATATCGTCCTCTGCATCGACCAGAGCGGCTCAACGGGTGCCCCTTGTCGTCTATCTGGGGATCTTTGTTCGGCGCTTGCCTCTATCCCTCGCTGTCAGTACCCGTACTGGTCGTCTCGACACAGAGGTAGCGGATCTCACGGATGAGATGGAGGATCCCAGCACCTGCTCTTCGGAGTCCAGCCTCGGGGAGGAACGGATATTGACCGAGCTCTGCACTACTGCATGGAGCGTATCACACGTCCAGAGGATACGACGCTAGTATTAGTGACCACCTCTACGAGCAAATGAGCGGGAGATGCGCAGAAGTCTCGTCCGGCTGGTACAGTCGTCAGTACAGCTGATCGTCCTCCCAGCCCTCAACGACGATGGTTCGCCTTCCTATGATCGGGGGTAACGCAGCATTCTTAGGTACCCTTTGGGGTAACGGCCTTGCTTGTACCTCGGACAAGTTCCCTCGAGCTGATGTCGTATGAGCGACTAATAAAGGCACTCAACCTCTGACGTCATCAGAATATCAAGAGCTAGCCGTCATCGAGAGCAAAGGGTGGTAGGGAATGCCCATAATGACATTGTGTATTTTGTATTGTTTCGTGTAGTCCCCGCTTCGCGAGGGTGATCCTTTGGCGGGGCAGGGGGCTAGCGATTTAGCCCCAAAGGCTGATACATAGCAGTTCCTGACGCTCTACGCAAAGAATCTACGTATTCCTACCCTACCACACCCTATATCTCCTGGCTTTTGTCAGGGCTGCCAGCCTTTCTCCAATCACCTTATTAGGAGACCACTGTACGGCACTGGAGGGACGGTCTATTCCATTTCCGTGCATATTTCTGATATTTAGTACCTCAACAGCACAGTCGTATCGCTTGCCAGCCAAACAAAACCGAATCCGCTCCGAGCTTCCTGCAAGTTTATACGCAGGTACGTCGCACCGCAAGAAGCACTCGTTCTTCGACGGATGAGTGCTTGCGTTGACTGGCGAGGTATTCGCACACCACTCAACAAGAAGTACAAAGACTCATGAACGCCTAGGGCAATCCAGCTTATGATGCCTTGATGATGTTCAAGATCCTATCAAGCTTCAGACCTGGTATGGCCTGGAGTGATTACGAAGTTGAAGAACAGATCAATGACTCCCTCTTCAGCGAATTCTCCTCTTGGATATACTCTTCCAGCTCCAGACCACAGCACCATCTGTCGCTTTCGCGCTGAACTGACCCGCTTGGGGATTATGGACAAGCTCCTTCTGCGAGCTGAATAAGCAAGTTCAAGAAGCACGGATTAGCCGTATTGACCAAGGTGCTATCGTGATGCGAGCATTGTGGATAGCCCGCACGCTCTCGATGGAAGTATCCTCATCGAAGTGGCGGACGACCGAGAGGACTTGCGCACCGAAGAAGAGTAAGCCTCAAGAGCAGGCTTGATCAGCATGCGCCAAAAAGTCGCAAACCAGGGTGATAGAGCTCGTTGGGTGCGCAAAGGCCGGCACTATCGCTACGGATACAAAAAGCACGCTGACCGATGGGCAAGGGTTGGTGGAGAGCTGCACTACTACGCCAGCCAATTGTGCTGATACGGTGGCATTGCCCGAGTTGATAGAGAAAGGCTGAGCTTACGCAGGGCGTTAGTGTCCCTGCCGATAAAGGTTATTGTAGCAAGAAGAACTCTGGCTTGTCTCCTTGAGAGAGGCTTTGATTGATGGAATTATGCTCAAGGTGCAAAAGGGATGAAGTTTCACAGAGCGACAACGTGAACTGAATAACGCCATCAGCAAAATACGCTGTTTGATAGAGCGCACCTTCGGGAGTATCCGAAGGTGGTTTTCAGGAGGGCGATGTCGCTACCGAGGGCTTGAGTGAACGTATACACAGACTATCTTGGAAGCTATGGCATCAATCTGAAGGTATGCAGGCTTCTGTGCTCCAGAGCACCAAATATCCAGAAGCCCCTCTCGGGAGGATAACCTCCTGAGAGGGGCAAGGGGAGAGACAGGCATCCCACTTCAGCCCAAAGACCTGATTTTTGAGGCAAGAAGGTACGCAATGAAGAGGTGGCCTTGCGCAATGGTCTCATAGAGAAGTTCCGAGGGTAAGGCAGGTTTCTTCAGTACGAAGAAGGATCGCTGGGAATACCGCTGAATCAGAATGGATGCTGGAGGGAGTCCGCTTGCCTCATCGCTATGCAGCTGTGGACGCGCTTTACCTACGATGCCTTGGGGCGTCGCCTGAGGAAGCTCGGGGATGCAACCTTCCACTACTTGTGGAATGGGAATGCTCCGCTCACGAGTGGCGAACGGGTGAGCGCTATGAGGATGGTAGTCTGAAGTCCTACAGCGAGGATCTGAAGACTTGGTTTCTCGAAGAGGAGAGCTTGTACCGCTTGCTCTCATCCAAGATGGCAAGGCATACAGCATTGTTCAGGACTAACTCGGTACGCCCACGGAGGCGTACGACGAGGAGGGCGCGTGAAGTGTGGTATCGTCGCTTGGATATGAATGGCAAGGTGCTTGAGGAGACTCAGCCTGCTGAATCCTGAGGGCTATGTGTCGATACCCTTTCTTCCAAGGGCAGTACTACGACTATGAGATGGGGCTGGCGTACAACTGATTCAGATACTACGACCCCGAGCTTGGTAGGTACATCTCACAAGACCCGATTGGTTTGTCGGGGGCATTGCTATGCATGCTTATGTTAACAGTAGCTTATTTGAGGTAGATCTGTTTAGCCTATCAGCTAGGCTCATACAACAAACTTGAGGCCTCTTCATTATATTGCAACCAACAAAAACACGAAGAGAGGAAGAAATGGACGAATCGGTTCAAACCCTTCTTCGATAAAGCTCAACTAGATATAGATGGACCTGACAATAAAGTTTATGTTCCAAATCACAAAATATCCTCACCCTGATGAGTACCATGAATATGTCTCACAACAAACTAAAAAGAGCGACTAAGGGAATTGACCCCAAAAATCTCAAGAGCAGTATCAAATGGCAGTAAAAAGCACTCTTAAGGAGATCGCTCTGAAGCCCAAGAAGTTGGTTCTCAGGTAAACAAATGGTTAACTAAAAACATAAAGCCAATGGATTACTATAAGTTGTCTTTCAATTTGTCAGAGTATTATGACTGCTCTCGATTTTTCATCTCGACGAATTACGAGGATTACGAATTACTTAAGATCGAATATGATCCTATGGTAGAGTTTGACTCTCCGATCGAATTCGATGTGGATTTTGATTCAGGAAAAGATGAATTAGACTTGAATCTAAGCCAAGGGGGAGTGTTATCGTCTCGCATCGATTTAAAGATGTTTATGGAGAAAAGGATTTTAGATATTTCCCTATTGTACCTCTCAGAGTGCAATTTGAAGTTTCATTATTACCTTTTGGGATTTCGTAATTTTCTTTGATTGCATTGATGAAGAACAGTCATAGTTTCATTCTGACCTATGGAGGATGCACATTTTAATCCTCTATTAGAGGGAACTTATAAGACGATTCGTGAGATAACAATATCACGAACAAAAACGTTGGGAGTTGACGCCTTCGATTATTGAAAAGCCACTGAAGAGATGTTTGTTAGCGAAAACTTCGTTAGGGAATTTTCATGGAACTCTCTGGGGCAAAATTCACCAAGATCAAACTGGTGAGATAAAGTGTATCGTAGACAAAGAGTTGAAACAATGTTCTTCAAACATTGGAAGGACTATCCTCCTTCTTTTTATCCGAAGAACTATGAGATAGCTTTATGCATCGCTATATCGCTTTCATATTTTTGTAGATAGCATAGTAGTTCTCTTACTATTCGCGTTCTATTCATACGAGTATGACAAGTGTGGCCGTGTCACACGTATTACCCACGACTACGACAAGATCGAGGAGCAGACCCACAGCTACTACAGCTCGGGACGCCTGCAAGAGGCGGTAAACGAACACGCTCAGGGAAGCTTTCCGCCACAATAGCCCTCGACTAGCCTGTCGAGGAGTGCTGTGATGCACACCTCATCGAGCGAAGCTATGACAAACACGGACTTATCGTATCTTTACGGAGTAGTCTCGGAGCTCAGCTATGAGCGAAATGCTTATGGCGAGCTTGTTTGCTTCAGAGCTGGTGAAGCGGAAACAGATGCGAGCTTACAAGCGAGCACCAGTATGATAGTTCAGGGCTTTGAGCTGGAGCGTCTCTTATCAGGAGGCGTTAGTCAAAAGCTTTGCCTATGACAACATCGGGCGTTTGCTGATAGTAAGACCCGCCGTTTTGCGGAGCAGCGACGCTCCCGCCACTATCGCTGGGCAGTTCCTGATCGGCTCCTCTCGATCGAGGATGACCGCCACGGACTTACTCAGTATAGCTACAACCCACGGGGAGAGCTGGTGATGGCATGAAGGAGTATCTCTTAGATAGTAATTTCAAGATTGATAAAGCAATAGGTGGCCTGGTATATGGATAGAGCTAATGCCTCGTTCTGGGAGTGTCGTTTCATCATGTCTTGTTATTTTGCTCTGTCGTCGGCAAAGAGCAACGAGCAGTTCATAGCGTATATCCCTACGACTTATATGCTCTAGGAATTGATCAGTTTCTATCAGCCTCTTTGCTGGATAGCTTCATCTTGCAGGAGCTACATGATGAGTTTAGAAACTGACAGAGAGGCTCTTCCCATGGAGCAACGGATGGCTCATAAGACCTGGATCCTGAGTTTACTTGGCGGGAGAAGGCTGACAGCCTCATCACCGTCTGGTATGTAAGAGAAGCTGACACGCTGAGGAAGTTGAGACACTCTCAGATTCTCAGAATATGATGAGTTCTAGCCATTGATCTTTCCTGCACCCTTGGTCGCTATTCTGATTCAGTGAAGTAATAGAGGTGTAGTTTATGCGCATGTTCATGAAGATTCTTCAGGTTTCTTGCCTTATCTCTGGTCTCCTCGCTTGCACATAAGGTCTCTAGGGAGCGATCGCAACAAATACCACCTCAGAAGCTCCCTGATCAGTTACACACCCATGGAACTGGATAGTCTCTATGAGCCACTTTATCAGGATAGCTTTTATCTTTGCAGGAGAAGCATGATGAATTTCGACATCCTGTGGAGCAACAATTTCCCATGGAGCGGCGCTTAGCACACAATACGTGGATCCTGGAGTTTACTTGGAGAGTTAAAGAGGATACTCTTATCACTGTTTGGTATGTTAGAGAGTCCGATACCTTACGCACCTTGATAGATATATATACTCCGAGCATGCTGAGTTTTTAGACGTTTTCTACCTTTGAATCAGTCCCTTTAGCTTAGCATCATTCTTAATCCGCTCCATCTCGCTGGCGACAAGGCTTGGTGTCTCCTGTTTCATCGCTTTATAGAAGGCTTCGATAGTCTCAGCGAGACCATCGAGCTTTCTTTGTTACGACCCCTGAGATGATGGGGATAGGCTGGTAGCTCCTAGTACTCTGTCAAAGTTTCATCATACATGGATGCTTAGCGTTTATCGCTTTTTGATACTCCCAGGTTAGCCTCAATAGCCAGTTGCTCTAGGGTGATTATTTGCTGGGAGAACTGCTCTAACCGTTGAAGCAGTACCTCAGCAGCCTTGACCGAGTGGTAGCTGTTGATAGCCTTCACTGTTTGGTTGTAGAGAATGCTGATCTTCTGAATCCGTGCTGTGATGCTGGAGAGTTTACGATAGTACTCCACTGCAGATTCATCCACGGTGATGACCTTAAAGCTCTGTCTAGGAGTCGAGCTCGGAGGAAGTCTGATTTTGTCTTTGCTCCCGACCTTCGGTATAGCTCGATGAGCTTCTGCTGGTCTTTGGGGTTAGAGTTCTGATGTGCCATCTGTCCCATCGTGGGCAGGTGGCACATCTTCCGTCAGGCTTGTTCTGTTTCATCTTTTATCTGGCTTCGTTATCACGACTTCGGAGTGATTGATCCCCTTTGGGGGCAAGGGTCTTTTGTGGTACAAATGCCAATTTGTGGGACAAAGACACACCTTGCCAGTAGAAAGAGTTGATTGAGATGAAGCATCCAGCCCTTTAGGGGGCTGTCTCCTTCGGTCGTGTTAGACGATGTTTCTATTCCACTGCAAAGTTACGTCCCTCGATATAAGTGGCTTACTATAAGCATGAGTGCCCACTTTATCCTTGTCTTTCCCGCCTCTTCCTTGACTCCTATAAGGTAAATTGAGCGCTTGCTTGGTAGTCAGAGCGAGTGATAGAGCGCTCGAGATGTCGATTAATTAATTTCTCGAGACCTCGAGATCCTCGAGATGCAGTGCTTGCGATTGCTTCAGTGATCTCCTGCTTATTGTCTCGCTCGTGATAGGATCTGATTCATCACCAGTCACTGATATGCATAGCGCTTGGGTTAGGGACATCCGCCCCCGAGTCAGGTGTATCGAGCTTTCTTCAACACTCATCATCCCCACAGGACACGTGCTCCATTCCCCGAGTTTATGCGGGTAATGAGAGGAGGAGCCATTCCTTTCCTTTCATCGAAGGTGTGGGTATTTTACGTTCTGCTTATCCATAGTGACATATGCGTCCAACGATCGGAGTATGCTGATTCCTTTTTCGAGCAAGACAGAGGTAGCGGGGCGATGGTGGACACAAGGTTTGGGGAGGAAAATACGACCTGGAGCCCTCAGGGCGGAAGGGGTGGGAGATTTTTCCCCGCCAACCGCAGGCACCGACCTTGGGGGTAGCCCAAGCCCCGTCCTACCTTTGCGAGGGAAAAGAAACAGCATCCGTCGCTTACGCATCAAGTGGAGCGGCTGGATGAAGAAGCAGAAGTGCAAAGCCTATAAGTCGAGGAAAAGGTGGCTAGCTCCCTGAGAGCCAGCCACCCGTCTAGAGTATGAGGAATTATCCTCGCTAAAGGATGCAGATCAGATCGCCACGAAGATGGCTAGCCAGAAGAGGGAAGCCGAGGATGGTGAAGGTAATTTGTAGGATGGTTCGTACTACGAAGCGTAGCAGGAGGAAGCCCGCGATGATGGCTAGCAATCGTCACGACCTGTGGTGTGACGACTCTAGAGATGAGGTAGACGGCAGCTACGACAAGTGTCAGTAAAGTGCCAGCTCAATGATACGTCGCCAGTCAACGAAACGGGAGGGGGATACTCACCTTTCAGCTGCTTGTCAGGGGTAACCCTACCCCTGATGAAGATGGGGCTATGCGGATCGTGATTCATTGCTTGAGTATTCATATCTGGGGGCATTCTTGAGTTTCAAGAGCAGGGACAAGATGTTTCATGACACAAAGAGCAAGGGTGCTTGCCTCTTGGCGTGTGAGTGGAGCGTATATCTTGGCTCTTGACACTGAGTGCCCCAGTGGGATCTTACTCTTGAACGTATATCTCAGCCTTGTTTACGATGGGCAAGTGGTTCTCCTCAATGAGCAGGACGATGGTACCCTGTCAGCTCGGTGTGAGTAGCTCATCCTCACGACTTCCGTCAAAAATCATCGCGGAGATCATACTTTGAGAAGACTGCTTGGATGGACTTGTTGCCCAAGAGGATGGGGGCGAGCTTACGAGGAAGGGGCCGGGAAGCTCTTCGGAGAACTCCTGCTCAAGGATGGAGACGAGGGTGTCATACTTGGAGAAGTGGAGTCCCTGATAGAGGATTTCACTGGCCATTGCCTCCGCCCTCGAGGTGCGAGAAGCCTGGGGCTACGCTATCGCAGTAGGAGGAGAGGGCTAGGGTCAGTGCGTGCTCCGATGAAGGCGCTGTCACGGCCATTAGCTCGGGATGATTATTCCTGAGGTAGCCTTCCAGCCTGAGTCGGAAGTAGGAAAGCTCTTCTCAGTCTGATTCATAATGGGGCTTGTGTTAGGGGAGAGAATAGGCTTAGGTACTCATAGCTTCGTTGAACTTATCGAGCTTGCCCGCTAGCTGCTCCATATCGTGCTCTGATCTTCTTGCTGGTGATACGGGCATAGATCTGCGTGGTCTTGATGTTGGTATGCCCCAGCATCTTTGAGACGCTTTCTCCATCGGTACACTTTTTGCTGAGCGACATCGTCGCAAAGGTGTGTTTCAGCCAGATGGAAAGTGAGCCGCTTTTTGTAAGCCGCATACGTCAGCGATCTCCTTGAGGTAGGCATTCATCTTCTGTTGGAGAGGATGGGGAAAAGCTTCCTGTCTTTTGGAAGTCGTACTCGAGCTATACTTCGATGATGGCCTTGGGGATGTCTAGGAGGAGGATGTTACTTCTCACTTTTTGTCTTCTTTCTCCGCGTCATGATCCATGTCTTTCCATTCATAGTGACGAGGTGTCTCTTCTGAGGCTTTTTGCGACATCAATATAGGCAAGTCCCGTGAAGCAGGAGAAGAGGAAGAGGTCACTGACGAGCTCAAGGCGAGGGATGGTCAGCTCCTTGTTGGCTATCTTCAGGATCTCCTCATCGGTGAGGAAGCCTCTGTCTCACAGGGGTGAGGTGGAAGTGGTGATCACGAAAAGGATCTTGGAGGAGATAGCCCCGCTTGAGGGCATAGATAGTGACGGTCTTCAAGGTCTTCATCTTCTTGACAGCGGTATTGTAAGCACATGAGGTCACTGTCGTGAGGTATAACTCGAAGTCTTGATGATGGCAGGTGTGAACTCCATCAGTCCAATGTCCTTACGCTTATACCTGTGTACTAGGAACTCGAAGAAGTGCTTACGCAAGACGCTGTACTTCTGCAAGCTCTCCTTGCTGATGGTGGTGCCCCTACGTGCTGACGGATGTCATCGATGAACTTGTCAAAGACAGGGAGAAAGGTGCTGAACTTCTGGATTTTTCCTGAGGTAGGGCTGAGCGGAGCTTGTCAAGCGAGATTGTTTGGTCGTCTTGGTACTTGTGGTAGAGGGAGTGGAGGTTGGCTGAGATGGCATCTAGACTAGCATTGACAGCGATGGCTTCTGAGGAGTGCCCTTCTGCCGACGTATCTCTGTTGTTCCATTGTGCCTTTCTACGAAGATCTTCGTGGAGCCAAGATTGCTCATTGCTCCTCCGAGGAAGATGCGTAGCATGACGGGCGACTTGCCTTCTTTGTTCTCATAGTTAGAGCGTCGGTAGAAGGACACCTTTGAACGATTGTCTCATAATGCATCATTCGTTAGTGTAGCACGTGCTACAAAGTTACTTACTTACACATTGAATGAGAGCATGTGCTACCTTCAATTAGCCCTTCATTTAGCTGTCACTGCTACACTCAATTGCTACGCCCCTGATTTGGTAGCAGTTTCTGTAGCAGAATTTGACCGATTGATGACTATTAGACCCTGGGGGTAAGTCGTCAGGTTCATGGACTGTATCTAAAGAAAAAATCGCTGTAAGACCATGTCCTACAACGATTTCCCTTGTTTTGAAGGCTTCTGCGATGACCATTTTTGTTGTCATTTTGAAGCCTCCTTTTGCGAGAGAGAGGCTCTTTCTCTGAACTATCATAGATGCTTGCTTGATGTCAAAGCGCTGTTTATCAGTATGTATGTGGGTGTGTTCCTTAAAGTGGGGTATCATAGGATCTCCTTTGCGATATTCTTATTTGGGTGTATATTTGGGTGTAAACTATACACCTGAGAATTATGAATATCAAGCGCAATATCATCTTTGCTCTGGAGAGCCGTAAGAAGGACGGTATCCTGATCGTGGAGAACGTCCTCATCCGTATGCGAGTGAACTTTGCTTCCCAGCGAATAGAATTCACCACGGGCTATCGTATTGATGCTGCCAAATGGGATGCAGACAAGCAACGAGTAAAGAACGGATGCACGAACAAGCTTAAGCAATCAGCCTCAGAGATCAACGCTGCGCTCTTGGGGTACTACACCGAGATACAAGAGATCTTCAAGCGCTTTGAAGTGGCAGAGGTCATGCTAAGCCCCTGCTGATGTTAAGAACGCTTTCAATGCCCTCCATAGGTCTGGCGATGTACAGGTGGAAATTCACTCCGACAAGCCCGATCCTTCAAAACGACTTTTATAAGGCCTTTGATGACTTCTGTACGTGTCTGTGGTCGGCAGAACGACTGACGCACGCCACCTATGAGAAGTTTGCTGCGGTGAAAAATCACCTTAGAGCCTTCCGAGCAGACCTTAGCTTCTCCTTCTTCAACGAGGCTGGTCTGACGGAGTATGTGCGCTACCTCCGAGAAGTACGCGAGATGCGCACAGCACGATCGGGAAGCAGCTCAGCTTCTTGAAGTGGTTTTCATGCTGAGCTTCGGCCAGGGAATGCATAGGAACAATGCTTACGATACCTTCAGACCTAAGCCTCAAGGATACGCAGAAGAAGATCATCTTCTTGACTTGGGAGGAGCTGACAAGACTTCGTGAATTTGAGATCCTCCAGCGAAGCAGTCGCTTGATCGTGTGCGGATGTCTTCCTCTTCCAGTGCTTCACTGGACTGCGATACTCGGATGTCTATAATCTTAGAAGAAGCGATATCAAGGAAGATCATATCGAAGTCACTCACGATTAAGACTTCGACAGTCTGGTCAATCGAGCTCAACAAGCACAGTAAGGCTATCTTGGAGAAGTATCAAGATGGTATTTGAGCACGACAAGGCACTGCCCGTGATCACTAACCAGAAGATGAATGAGTACCCTCAAGGAGCTTGCCGAACTTGCTGGTATCAACGAACCCTATCCGCCAGACCTACTATAAAGGGAACGAGCGCATCGATGAGGTGACGCCCAAATATGCTCTGCTCGGTACGCATGCTGGTCGTCGTACCTTTTATCTGTAATGCGCTTGCCCTGGCATTCCTCCTCAGGTCGTGATGAAATGGACAGGACACAGTGACTACAAGGCGATGAAACCCTACATCGACATTGCGGACGACATCAAGGCTAATGCCATGAGTAAGTTCAATCAATTATGAGCTGGATCAGACTGCATCCAAGCATAGCTCTCGGTGTTGATATTCATGACAATTAGCTTTTCTGTTCAGCCAATCAGATTTTTGTCTATAACTATACCTCCAAGCCTATGCGGATAAGCCTATTATGTGTTAGCATCCTTCTTGCGCTAGGACTGTCGTGCACCCAGCAGACGGGCTCAGGACAGAAGGGAATTCTTAGCCCCAAGTCCCAAGCACCTATTCTATTGACGAACTAGATCAGCTCTACAGCCCCTTGAGGCGGGATACCTTCATCCTTCCGAGGGACACTGATGAGTTTAGGGCGCCGATAGAAGAGCTGTTTTCGGACGAAGAGCGCAGGGCGCATCGGACGCAGATCCTAGAATACACATGGAGCTTAAATAAAGACAGCCTCCTGACGGTTTGGTACTTGCCCCTCCAGGATTCTCTGAGTATCCTGGGGACGTTTAGCCATCCACGTGACGCCGTGTTCTGAAGGCTGACGTCTTACTTGGCTGACCAAGCTTTAGGGGGCTTGCTTCCTCCATTTCTGCTTTCCGACAGGACAAAAGAGCTCCAGCTTCTTGATCTAATGTGCTACATTGGTTTGAGAAGATAACGGCACAGTATCCACCCTCAAGCACCACCAATAGATGGAAAGACTTCAACAGTATATCGAGCACCCTAGGGCAGACCCTTAGGGCTGAGTTCCTTGCTCACCCTAGTTGGGGCATACCTCATCATTATCCTTGTCTTCATCATATACCCTCATTGGGATCATCTGCAATAAGGATTGGGCTGTGCCCCTGCCGGCCACCATAGTGGATGGCATATGATCGAGAGACTTCTAGGTCGCACAGGCTTGCGTATCGTCAGTGGCCTCCTTATCCTCTTAGCTATCGCATTGCTTTCCCTATCTCTTCTTACGAAGCTACTAGCTCTGCAATCGAATGAATTTTATACAGGCTCCCTCCTGCTGTGCTCCATGATCCGACAGCAATAATTCGGGCAACATCAGGATTGAGCCTCGAGATCATATCGGAAGCTCATACTTGAGTAGCTAGCCCAACGTGGAGAGTTCTGTCGCCTCAAGGGAAGACCTAGTAGGTCATCAAGGAAACTAACTAGGGGAGTCTTGAGGATCCACCATAGGTTGCTAAGGTGACCCATTCATGGGACAGTCAATTCCCCCATTCATGGGTTCCTCCGGCGACCCATAAATGGGTGACTAGTTCCCTCGAAACTATCGGGTCATTTACGTGAGGTGGTGAATGAATACGCCCGAGTAAGCTTCCGCCAGAACAGCCTTGGCTTCCTGTCGAGGTGCGCTGTGATACGCATCTCAATCGAGCGAAGCTATGACAAACACGGACTTATCGTATCTTTACGGAGTAGTCTCGGAGCTCAACTCAGCTATGAGCGTAATGCTTATGGCGAGCTAGTTTGCTTTTAGAGCCAATGAGGCGGAAACAGATGCGAGCTTTACGAGCGAGCGCCAGTATGACAGTCTAGGCTTTGAACTGGAGCGTCTCTTACCAGGAGGCGTGAGTCAGAGCTTGCCTATGACAATATTGGGCGTTTGGTCGATAGCAAGACCCGACGCTCTGCGGAGCAGCGCTGCTCCCGCCACTCACAACTGGGGCAGTGCCGATCATCTCCTCTCAATCGAGGATGACCGCGCATGCCTCACTCAGTATAGTTACAGCCCCTCAGGGCGAGTTGACGATGGCGACTTATGCCGATGGCAGGAAGGAGTATCGTCTCTCCGACAAGGTGGGCAATCTGTATAATGATCCTGACAAGAAGCTACGCAAGTACCCTCGAAGGGGGCGTATCGAGAAGTCGGAGAATGGACCCTCAAGTATGACAAGGATGGACAACCCATAGAGAAGTTCCGAGGTAATGCAGGCATCTTCGGTACGAAGAAGGATCGCTGGAGTACCACTGCACCCAGAATGGGATGCTGGAGGAGTCCGCTCGCCCTCATCGCTGGGCAGTGGACACGCTTTCACCCTACGATGCCTTGGGTCGTCGCCCTGACTGAAGCTCGGTGATGCTACCTTCCACTACCTGTGGAATGGGAATGTGCCTCTCACGAGTGGCGAACGGGGAGCGCTATGAGGATGGTGGTCTGAAGTCCCACAGCGAGGATCTGAAGACTTGGCTCTTCGAAGAAGAGAGCTTGCACCGCTAGCTCTCATCCAAGATGGCAAGTCATACAGCATCGTCTCAGGACTAACTCGGCACGCCCACAGAGGCGTACGACGAGGAAGGTCGTGAGGTCTGGTATCGTCGCTTGGATATGAACGGTAAGATCCCTAGAGGAGACTCAGCCTGGACTGACCCCAGAGGGCATGTGTCGATACCGTTCCTCTTCCAGGGTCAGTACTACGACCATGAGACGGGGCTGGCGTACAACAGATTCCTGATACTACGACCCAGAGCTAGGGCAGATACATCTCTGAAGATCCGATAGGCTTTTGCTAGTGGAAACACTTGCACTACATAGTTATGTGGAGGATAGCAATGACTGTGTCGATCTTTATGGGCTAAAAACATACTGAAGGAAGAATGGGCACTCGGGAAAAAGCCCGAAAGAAAAACCGTAAGGATAGAAAGCGAGAATTAGAGCAAAAGACGTAGAAAAGGAGTAATGTTAGCTTGGGAAGATGAACGTAATCTTGTGCAAAGAAGAAATAAAGGCTCTCGAGAATGGAGTGATGCGGAAATTGATGAGCTACTGGCATAGGCAGGAAGGATTATAGGGTTACGTAGGGCATCATATAAATAGCGTTATCAGTAATCCTGATTTAGCCGATGTTCCGGGGAACATCCAATTCTTAACACCTAAAGAACACTTAGAAGCTCACGCTGGGAGTTTTCACAACCCCACCAGGGGCAGTTGATAGATAGGTCTATTTTATAACATAACTTCATGGAATATATACATCATATACAGGCTCTGATAAAGAGCAAAAAGCCCTAGGGGCTGTAGAAGAGGAGGGGTCGAGATATGGACATATACCCTCAGATAGCTCCAGAGGCATATAATATCTATACATTTGCACCCTTACAGACGAGCAGCTCGCACTGTTTGAACGAGTTCTCAATCGTGAGGTGCCTAAACAATATAGAATATTTCTCACCCATGTTAGTAATGGGATGGCATATTTTTCAGTCGCTGTCTTAATTTATATGGACTTTCAGGAGTCTTAGATCGGCGAGGGGATTTTCAGCGACCCTTTGATTTGTCAATTCCAAATGTTTACGAGCGTCCTTCTAATGCAGATGGCAATTGCTTCTTTTTGGGAGTTATAGTTATGACGGGTCTCTTCTGTATATAAAGGACGACGTTAGTACAGTATATTATTGTGCTAGGCGAGATGCAACCCCAATAAAAGAATGGCCTAGTTTCTCTGATATGCTAATAGAGGAACCAACGGCTAAAATCTCTGCATAACGCAGACGGAATTCTTAAATCTACCCGTAGAAGTACTCTCCCTATCCCCCGAAGGTGATTAACTTGTTGATTATAAGTGCTGCAAAGGGGTTTTCTGTCGCTTATATTCTGTGGACAACTCGGTTTCGTCTACGACTGCGAGGAGCGTCTTCGGAAGTACGCAATGAGAATTGGGAAAGCTACGATTTCACGTTAGATGCCGCAGTCTATGTCGTTGCCGAATCGGCTTTTGATGGGCAACACGCTACTATGAGCGCGATAGCGCAGGACGCGTCCTTAAGGAAACACCTCAGGTGGCAAGTTCAAGCGTTACAGCTATGACAAGTGTGGACGTGTCACAGAGATCACCCACGACTATGACCAGGTCGAGAAGCATAGCTATAGCTACTGGGATCTCGGGCGCCTACGCGAGGCGGTGAATGAACACGCCCGGGTAAGCTTCGCCACAACAGCCTCGGCTTGCCTGTCGAGGAGCGCTGTGATGAACATCTCATCGAGCGAAGCTATGATAAACATGGACTTATCGTATCTTTACGGAGTAGTCTCGGTGCTCAGCTCAGCTATGAGCGTAATGCTTATGGCGAGCTAGTTTTGCTTCAGAGCTGACGAAGCAGAGACGAATGCACGCTTCACAAGTGAGCATCAGTATGATAGTCTAGGATTTGAGCTGGAGCGTCTCTTACCAGGAGGTGTTAGTCAGAGCTTTGTCTATGACAACATCGGACGTTTGGTCGATAGCAAGACCCGCGCTCTGCGGAGCAACGACGCTCTCGCCACTACAACTGGGGGCAGTGCCGATAGGCTTCTCTCGATGAGGATGACCGCTATGGACTTACTCAGTATAGCTACAGCCCCTCGGGTGAGCTGACGATGATATGAAGGAGCATCTCTTAGATCGTAATTTCAAGATTGATAAAGTAATAGATGGCCTGGTATATGGACAGAGTTAATGCTCTCTTTCTAGGCGTGTGCCTTTCAGTATGTCTTGTCGTTTTGCTCTTGTCGTGGGAAGGAGCAACGAGCAGTTCATAGAGCATGTCCTACGACTTATATGCCCCAGGAATTGGATCAGCTCTATCAGCCTCTTTGCCGGGATAGCTTTCATCTTGCAGGAGCTACATGATGAGTTTAGAAATCCGACAGAGAGGCTCTTCCCTATGGAGCAACGGATGGCTCATAAGACCTGGATCCTGGAGTTTACTTGGCGGGAGAAGGCTGATAGCCTCATCACCGTTTGGTATGTAGAGAAGCTGACACGCTGAGGAAACTGAGACACTTCAGATTCTCAGAGCATGATGAGTTCTAGCCATTGATCTTTCCTGTCCCCTTGGTCGCTATTCTGATTCAGTGAGGTAAAAGAAGTGTAGCTTATGAGCATGTTCACGAAGATTCTTCAGATTTCTTGCCTTATCTCTAGTCTCCTCGCCTGCACAGGTCTCTAGTAGGGAGCAATCGCAACACATACTGCCTCAGAAGCTCCCGATCAGTTACACACCCATGGAACTGGATAGCCTCTATGAGCTACTTTATCGGGATAGCTTTTATCTTGCAGGAGAAGCATGATGAATTTCGGCATCCCGTGGAGCAACAGTTCCCCATGGAGCAGCGCTTAGCACACAATACATGGATCCTGGAGTTTACTTGGAGAATTAAAGCTGATAGCCTCATCACAGTTTGGTATATCCGCGAAGCCGACACACTAAGAATCTTGGATCGGTTTAGATACTCTGAGTATGATGAGTTCTAAGCACCTTCCTACTCCTGATTAGATGGCTGAGATTGACATTATTCTTAATCCGATCGATCTCGCTGGCGACAAGGCTTGGTGTCTCCTGCTTCACGCTTATAGATGGCTTCGATGGTCTCTCTGGGACTATCGGAGCCATCTTCGTCAGGAACTCCGCGATGATGGGGATAGGCTGGTAGAGCTCCCTAGGGCTATGTCGAACCTTCATCATGCACGGAAGCTTAGCGTTTATCGCTTCTGATAATCTAAGGTTAGCTCAATAGCCTGTTGCTCAAGGATGATTATTTGCCGGGAGTACTGCTCTAACCGTTGAAGCATTACCTGTGCAGCTTTGACTGTGTGGTAGCTGTTGATAGCCTTCACTGTTTGGTTGTAGAGGATGCCGATCTTCTGAATCCGTGCTGTGATGCTGGAGAGTTTACGGTAGTACTCCTCTGCAGATTCATCCTCGATGATGACCTTAAAGCTCTCGTCTAGGAGTCGAGCTCGGAGGAAGTCTGATTTTAGTCTTCGCCCCCGACCTTTGATATAGCTCGAGGATCTTCTGCTGGTCTTTGGGGTTGGGTATCCTGATGTGCCATCTGTCCCATCGAGGGCAGGTGGCACATCTTCCGTCAGGTTTGTTCTGTTTCATCTTTTTGTCTGGCTTATTATCACGACTTCGGAGTGATTGATACCCCTTAGGGGCAAGGGTCTTTAGTGGTACAAATGGCAATTTGTGGTACAAAGACACACCTTGCCAGTATCAAGAAGGGATGTTTCATAGCCTCTACCGATCACTCTATTTCTCTGGCGCTCGAGTAATCTTAGGCTCGAGATGTCGAGAAATTAATTAATCGAGATCTCGAGATCTCGACATTGCCTCTTCTAATTGCGGAGCTGAGAGCATTGATTTATCGACGCAGTCCTCGCTTGCGTGGAGTGGGGATCTTCTCCCTTTGCTCCGCTAGAATGAGATACTCGTTGATGTCTTTATAGGGAGCGTAGCACGCTCGCATATCCTTGACGGGTAGGCCAGCGTCGAAGAGTTGTTTCGTTGCTCGATCCCCTGCTTCATCATTATCAAGAAAGGCATCTCAATCATAGGGGTAGGGATAAAGTGTGGGTATGAGTTTCGGAAGTAGGGTGAGCGAATTGAGAATGATGCTGTCATCTTGCCCCTCGGGGTGGAGTTTCCGCCAAGAGAGAAAAGTCCATGAAGCCCTCGAAGAGCTGGAGCTTGTGACTATCAGTTCCTTTGATTGTACTTATGGCCTTAGGGTGCAAAACACCCTTAAAGTAGGGATTGCGTAGCTCCCAGCCACCCGCATCATTTGGGAATCCCAGAGCAAGGAAACACTTCTCGGAGACCCTTGTAATAGACCCTCAGATAAGAAGGGGAGACATCAGAGGGCTGTAGCCCTCGCTCCGAGAGATACAGCAAGAGCTTGGGATGCTTCACAGCTTGTACGCTGATGAGCTCCATTGAGGGCGTTTGTGACCTTACGGGAGTTGTTCCTCCAAAAAGAAAAAAAGATGGTGCTAGCCGTACTCCCTTCAGTGCAGCTAGCCGTCTCATGGCTTCTGCTGTGGAGCAGTGCTGGAGAGCGCAAACGAGGTCAATGATGTCTCCGTGGTCTCCTGTGCCGAAGTCATACCATTGGTTGCGCTCTGCATTGACTTTAAACGAAGGCGTGAGCTCTGAGCGTAGTGGGGAGCAGTACCAATAGTTCACGCCCTTGATGAGCTTTAGCTTCATAGCCAGTTTGTGCTAAGTAGTCCACGATGGATATTTGCTTGATGTCGTGTAGTTGCATGCTGTTTTTTTCTTTGGCGGTTCTTCTTTGGTCGGTCGGACGTTTACTATAGGCACCCTTCCGTCCGACCATTCTATATTTATGGTTGGTCGGATGGTCAGGTATATATAGCCTGCGTCCGACCGACCAATTGAAGGACTTAGTGGTGCTGGTCTGAGTTGCAGCGATAGCGTCCTCGCCCCTCTTTGATAATCATTCCTTTGCGGAGGAGGAAGCGAAGGAGCTCTTTGAGCTTCGTCTGCCGGTATGGATGACCAGTCGTCAGCAGAGTAGGCACTGCTAAGTCTGACAAGTAGATCGCCATATCCTAATTCGGTATCCTGACCGAACACTTCTCGTAAGGCTTTGCTGTGCTCCTCATAGGTGAGTTCTTGGTAAGCGACAACTTGTGGGTGTAGGACGGTATAGTCGCTGTCCAGCTTTGGTAAGCAGATGCCTTCGTCTTCTGATAGCCTGAAAGCGAAATGGCTGAAAAGCCTTCAGAGCGAATGATCGCAGGGGATACGATGCTTCTATCAGCGTCAGCATTGTCTCTGGCAATGAGTAGCACGCTCGGCTTTGTTGTTTAGCCCAGTGCCGATGTGCCCTACGTGCATTGTCGTCACCCTTGTTGAGATGAAGGACCGTCTGATATGGATGTTCTGCTCGCCTGTCCATTGCATTAGGGTCTCCGACGAGCTTGGTAGCTTCAGTGGAGCTGTTGATGTCATGCATGAGGTCACGGATGCCATCAATGATGACGAGCCCTACATCAGGGGTGTGGTAGATGGCGTAGCGAATGATGACCCTACGGATCTCGGGCTCAGCGATGGCTCTCAAGTGGCTGAAGTGTAAAATGCTCGGGCTCACGGTCAAGAGGAAGTCCAGCCAAGTGTAAGATACGCTGCATGACGAGCTGGCAATGATAGGGGCTTTGTTCGGCGTCGAAATAGAGGATGTTGCGCTTGGCCTCAGGAAAGCTCGCTCGATACTCTAGCACCTGCCCATTGATGAGGCTGCCGCCACCAGAGCACAGACGTTGAATGTCTTCTTAGCCTTTTGGCCTTCCCTGTCAGAGACGCTGAAAGTTGCTGAGCGTACCAATGATTGCATCATCCACACGGAGCACTACGGGAGGGAGGGTGAATTCGTCTGTAACTCGGATGAGCGAGCGTTTCCATACCTCCTCCATATCGGGTGATGGATCGCAGGAATGGGTGAAAGCGTTCATCTGCGTCCTCCTGATTTGCGTCCTGCTAGCTCAAGGGCAAGGTCTGCATCGACGATGATCTTTCGTCCGACTTGCGTGATAGCCCGATCAATCTTTCCGCTCTGCTTGATGCGATTGGCAGTGGGGAGGCTACACCCAAAAAGTCAGGGCAAGCCCAGATAGTCCATAAACGAAGTGTCTTTCTTCTTTGGCGGAAGACATCTCGGATTCTGCTCCCTCTGGTTGCATTACTTTCTGTTGGGTGAGGAAGAGTAGTTCTTCACCCGTCATCTGCCTATACGGGCTTCTCGAGGAGTTCGTGTAGTGTCATAGTTGCTTATACGTTGCGGTGTCAATCCAATTGAATGTGTCTTTATGAGTCTTCGAGAGTCTTCAGCATGGTCTTGAATAGCTCTGACACTGCAAATGTATAGGCGAAATGAGCACGCCCTGAATAGCCCAGGAAAGGGGAGGATGTATTAGGAGAATGTGGGAAAAACAAGCCGAGCCCTTTGGGCTCCATCAAGAAGCTCCAAGGGCTCATTTATCGTCTTATAGGGCTATCGATATTTCTGGGTGAGAAAAGGGTGTAAATCGCATAACTCGCTGATTTACACCCTTTATTGCTGAGAGAGAGAGGATTCGAACCCCCGGTACCTTGCGGTACAACGGATTTCGAGACCGCCACATTCGACCACTCTGCCATCTCTCCTATGATCGATCACGAGAAGAGGAGACTCGCTCCATCCTCCTAAGATCGCTGCAAAGATACGCATTCTTCTCGGTTCGCAGAAACGAACTTGAGGAGCTATGCGGATGTGACCCAGGAGGGACTCAAACCCTCGACCTTCAGAACCGGAATCTGACGCTCTATTCAACTAAGCTACTGAGCCATTTTGGATGCCAGTCAGCCACCATCAAGAGGGCTGAAATTCTGCTTGCATAGTGGCATTGCCAGCGCAAAGATACAAATTCTTTAGACTCCTTTGTGAGCTGAGAGAGGATGATTTCGTAGCGTACTAAAGCATCTTCCCTCGACGGATCCGTAGGATCCGTCGGGGAAAGTCGCTTTAGAGGATAGGCAAAAAGGCCGAATGGGGGAGGCGAGAAGCCTTGCCATGAGGCTTTGACTTCTTTCTTAGCGCTATGGCGATGTGTACGGCGATGGGAGGGATGGCTTAGAGGAAAGGTCTTTCACTTCGCTCAGGTCGCTGGATGACGTAGTTTCAGGGGAGGCTCTCGGGCACTGGAGCTGCGTGGCTATTGTACCAGCAGCGGTCGATGCCACTGCGAAGAGCGCCCATCATATCGGCCTGAAGGCTGTCTCCGATGAAGAGGACTTCATTGGGGGCTACGCCACTTCGGCGCATAGCTTCCTCAAAGAAGGCCTCGGAAGGCTTCTCTGCTCCGATGTCATCTGAGACGAAGAGATCGGAGAAGTAGTGTAGGATCCCTGCGACCTGCAGGCGTGAGCGCTGCATCTCGAGCATACCATTGGAGGCTACATAGAGCTTGTAGCGCTCACTGAGATAGCTGAGTGCTTCAGCGGCTTCTGGCTCCAGGATGGCTTCTTCGTGGAGCTGCTGATGGAAGAACTTCCCGAAGGCATCGGCATCAGCGTCGATGGCGAGTGCGGCTAAGAGACGGTGGAAGATCGTGTCGTGGATCTCCTGTACGGTGATCTGCTGGCGCTGCTGCTGCGTCCAGAGTACATCGCCGATCCAATAATAGACTTCGTAGTAGCTGGGCTCGTAGGTCACGCCCATAGCTTCGAAGGTCTTCCGAAAAGCTATCTCAGCTGAGGGACGGAAGGTCAGAAGCGTATTGTCAATATCGATGAAGAGCGCCTTGTACGGGCGCTCCATAGCAGTCTTATGCATGTGAGTAAAGGTGTATAATATAGGCTGGGGGCTTCGTGGAGGTACTTACTTTCGCTTGTCGTCACGGCGTGAGAGCAGGAGGAGCTTCACATAGTAGATGACGCGTATGACGATAGCTGCCATCCTGAGGCTCTGAAAGAGTAGGGGATAGGTACTACGACAGGCAAAAGAAAGCAACGATAGAGCCGATGGCCAGTACGAAGAACCACAGCTGGAGGATGAAGTCAATGCGGTCACCCTTCTTAGGGCGGGAGGAGCTTGTATTCATATATTATATAAACCTGATGTAACTCGTGCGGTTCACTCCCATACATTATATATAGGAGGAGAATAGAGGCAGGCCCTCCCGCCCCGATGAAGGAGGCGGGAGGGCCTGCAGTCTCTAAGAGAGGATGGCGTGCTTCTTAGAAGCGCAGACCGACACCGAAGTAGAAGGAAGCGTTCTTGAGGCTCGCTTCACTGGCCTTCTGCTTGTAGATGTTCGTCAGACCGATGTCCGAACCCAGTCGGAAGTACAGGCTGCTGAGGTGAACAGCGACCGAAGCATTGACGCCCTGCTTTCGAAAGCGCTTGAGGCTCCATTCTGGAAGTCGAGGAGGACATCCTTAGCGGTAGAGCTGGAGGAGACACCGTAGGAGAACGATGGTCCCCTTCGAGCGATACAGCTAAGCCCCCTGAGGCCCAGGCGTAGACCGAGGTTGACGGGCATGCTCAGATAGTTCAGTGTGGTCGTCTGGTCGCCCAGCTTACTCCCGTTCTGCTGGAAGGCAACACCAGGAGCTATATAGAGTGGGCCAAGGAGACCGACTTCGACAGCCCCAGCGACGCGGAAGCCTGGACGAGTCTTGTAGTCCTTGACAGAGTAGCCACTAGCGTCCTTTGCGATATTCGTGGAGAAGTTCCCCGCGACTTCGAGACGGGGATGGACTCCCTGAGCTTGCACTGCGAAGGTGCTGGCGAGCAGCGCAACGGCTGCGATGATCATCTTCTTCATAATTCGTTCGTGTGCATTAAATATACAGCGGTAGAATGCCCTCTACCATGATGTATCTATAACGGAGAGAAGGACTATAGATGATATACACCGCTTACCAGCGGTTTTTCTTCTTACCACCCTTCGAGGACTTACCCCCTTGTACTTATCGAAGGCACCCTCACTGCTCTTACTACCCTTACGGTAGGACTTGCGCTCGGGAGCAAAGTCTTGATTGCGACGGCTGCGGCGTTCCTTCTTGCCATCGCCACCGCCCATAGCATCGGCATAGTCGACGGCGATACGGCGACCATCGACCTCGTAGCTACTCATCGAGCGAATGACCTCCTGAGCATCAGCTTCCTCTACCTCGAAGAAGGCAAAGCGTGGGAGTAGGTCGATCTTACCGATCTTCACGCGCCCAGGGACGCACTTCGTTGATCAGCTCAATGAGCTTGTTGGGGAACATACGGTCGAGCTTACCGAAGTTGATGAAGAGGCGCTTCATCCCTTCCTCGGCTACGGCATTGCGCTTGTCACGCTTCTTACCTTCCTTGCCTTCGCCCGAGAGGCGGCCCTTGTCATCTGCCTCCTCGATCGCCTCTTCGCCTCGTAGTAGTCGAGCAGGCGACGATGCTCGAGGAGCATCAGTCGGCGTACAAGCTCCTCTCTGTCGATCCAGTCGAGCTTACGGACCAGCTCAGGGGAGCACGGTGTCGAGCGTCGTATCCTCGGTGAGCCTCGACACGCCTCGATGCGATCGGCCAGATGGAAGAGCTGCTTCTCGCAGATAGCCTGACCCTGTGGGGAGGTGCTTACGCTCGATGGTGGCATGCGAGATGCGCTCGATGTCACGCAGGCGACCACGCTCACGGCTGTGGCAGATAGCGATGGAGATACCCCATCTTCCCGGCACGTGCCGTACGGCCACTGCGGTGGGTATAGCTCTCGATGTCATCAGGGCAGGCCGTAGTGGATGACGTGCGTGAGGTCGTTCACGTCCAGCCCGCGAGCAGCTACGTCGGTAGCGACGAGGAGCTGAAGATTGCGGATGCGGAACTTCTGCATCACGTAGTCACGCTGAGCCTGCGAGAGCTCGCCGTGTAGGGCATCAGCATTGTACCCATCACGGATGAGCTGGTCGGCGATCTCCTGAGTCTCACGACGCGTGCGGCAGAAGATGATGCCGTAGATGTCGGGGGTAGTAGTCGGCGATACGCTTCAGGGCAAGGTACTTGTGGCGTGCCGATACGACGTAGTAGTAGTGACGGATATTCTTGTTCCCCTCGTTCTTCGTCCCGACGATGATCTCCTTGGGCTGGTGCATGTAGGAGGCGGCGATAGAGCTGATCTCACGGGGCATCGTGGCAGAGAAGAGCAGGAGGTGACGCTCCTGGGTACTTCAGCGAGGATCGTCTGGAGGCTCTCAGAGAAGCCCATCGTCAGCATCTCGTCAGCTTCGTCGAGGACGACCGTCTCGATGCTGTCGAGGCTGGCTGCACCACGCTCCATGAGGTCGATGAGACGACCAGGGGTGGCGACGATGACCTCTACGCCACGGCGAAGCGTACGGATCTGTGCCTCGATAGACGAGCCCCCATAGACGGGGAGGATGCGTACCGAGGGGAGGTATTTGCTATAGGCCGTGAGGTCGTCAGCGATCTGCAGACAGAGCTCGCGGGTAGGGCAGAGGACGAGGGCGCGTGGTGTAGCGACGCCATCGTTGGGCTGAGCCTGAAGGCTTCGCTCCACGTTCTGCAGGAGGGGTAGGGCCAAAGGCTGCCGTCTTCCCCGTCCCCGTCTGGGCTAGGGCGATGAGGTCAATGGGGGCACCTAAGAGGTAAGGGATCACAGCCTCTTGCACAGGCATGGGCTGTTCATAGCCAAGCTCACGAACGGCTTGGCAGATAGGGAGCACTTACCCCTAATTCTTCGAATGTCATCTAATGTAACTGATAAGTAAGCATCCGTCCGCCCCGTGAGGGGTAGAGGGATCGTGGACGTATGCTCTACGGTGAAGTCCATCAGCCTGACCTCGATGAGTGCATACATAAATCATAAAAATAGAGTGCGGGAGGCCCATCGGAATGCGTCCAGCTCTCCCGAGCTGTGCGTGGGCGCCCTGCGGTGGAGACTACTTCTTCTCTGTCTCGGGAGAGACGAGCTCGCGGGCTCTTGTCCCCGAGGTAGCCACCATGGTGGCGTAGTGAGTAGTCGTGGTAGGTGAAGCCGATGCGCTGCATCACGCTCACTACCAAGAGGTCACCGAGCACCGTCATCACGGTCGTACTCGTCGTAGGCGTCAGCCCCAGAGGGCATACCTCTGCGGGATTGCCCGTGGAGAGGGTGACATCGACGAGCTGAGAGAGTGGACTCTCGCTATTACCCGTGATGAGGATGAAGGGTAGGCGGGGTACATACGCCGTGTGAGGGCGACAAGCTCCAGTACCTCGCGTGTCTTGCCTGAGTTGCTGATCAAGAGCATCACATCGCTCTCACAGACCATCCCCAGGTCGCCATGCTGTGCTTCGCTCGGATGGAGGAAGTAAGCGGGCGTCCCCTGCAGAGCTGAAGGTCGTCGCGATGTTGTGAGCGATCTGTCCAGCCTTCCCCATACCCGAGGTGATGAGGCGACCGCCACCCTGATGCACGTGCTCCAGGATCAGGCGGATAGCCGCTTCGTAGTCATTGTCTTGTGGGATGGTACGCAGCGCTTCGATCTCAGCGCTGAGGATCTCAGGGATAGTATATTGCTTTAGACATGTCGCTCGTGGCAAAACTTTTTCTCTTCCACAAAGATACGTCTTTCCCCCGAGAGAGAGCTGTCCTCCTACGGCTTTTAGATAGTGGGTATTCCTATCGGTCGGTGTTGCGCCGATGTGATCCGATATACGAAGAGGTTATCTACAGCGTTTTGTAAATGAACGTCGCATGCAGTACTACTTGTGGTGGTTTCGTTTCCTGCGAAGGAAAAAGCTGGAGACAGTCGTGGAAAGCCTTCCTATGAGTACGAGTAAAAGTAGCGGACGAATGGCTGATAAGCTTTGATCTACGTACGTGGTCTTAAATCTACGTACGTGGACTTTTAAGGGTTTTCGTCCTGAGGTCTTTAAGACTACGTGCATGGATGAGGAAGCACCACTACGGGAAAGCTGCTTTTTCCCTTCGCGAGAATACCGCTGTTTTAAGGGTATTTAACGTGTGATGTCTATAACTTAAACTAATAGCTGCTGTCTATTGAGTGTGTTTTTGGATTATAGTATCTTTGCACGTAAATTGGTTTTTTGTGCATCTGAGCCTTTCTGGGCTCGAAAAAGCTGCTACGATCACATCTACGCCCGCATGGGGCTATATAGTTGAGTGCTGGGTGTGACTGAGTATCAATCTCCACTCCCGCAACTCAGTACTATGTCCTGAATTAAAATCGAAATTTATCCCTGATTGTATGTTGAAAAAAAGTTCTCTTATTTGCTGGTCTCTTCGGCACTCTCCTCGCTTCTTGTAGCCAGGATGATAGCGATCGACTGGCTCATGAAGCCACTACACCCGAAGGCCCAGGTGTAGAGGTCATGCTGAACTTCGAGGGCCGAACAGTTCCGTGATACCTCTTTGGAGCAGGGGCAGAAGACCCAGTCGGGTCGTGCTTTTGACTACGTCGTCTACGATGAGACGAACGGGGGTGCTACGACGACTTCCTCTCACCTTGACCTCTCCTCGGTAAAGGGAGACATTAAGGCTACGGTCATTCTTCGCTCAACGGATTCTTCTCAGCCTGTCACGGTTGGCGAGATCACGATGGAGCGTCGTACCTCTTATCCTGATGGCTCTGCTGTCCCCGCCGATCGTGTGTATCTACACACAAAGGCTGGTGGCTCGCCTGTGAATGCAAAGGCTGGTACTGACTTTACTAAGGGTACTTGGAGCGTAGCTCTGGTCATCGGTGGTAAGCGCAGTGGTAGCACATTGGCCTTCGACCCCAATAACCTCGAGTCTGTGAAGTACTCCGATGATTCGCAGTCAGACCAGGGTATTGACCGCTTTAGTGCCCAGAATAAATGGAACCTCAAGGGGAATCACTAAGTCTACTAAGGAGATAGCTATACGGATGAAGAGAAGGTGACGCTCGACGTACCCTTCTTCTCGCAGTGGATCACGCTCGCAGATGGAGACTTCGTCAATAAGGCAGGTGGCAACAATGCTATCATCTTCGGTAGCCGCTTCACCCTTCGCCCTCAGGGGACGCTTCTCCGACTTGAGATCAAGAATGAGAACTTCACCGACATCAAGCTGGCGGGGCTCCGTATCCTCACGAATATGCTTGCCTTTCCGTGGTAAGTATGACTTCTCTGATGCCAACGTCCGCTCATCGGAGGATCTCGCATCTACTTGGACAGGGTCTTCGTGCCGATGGTTCGGCTCTCCTCGACTCAGCAGATACGAATCAGGGCTTTGGCTGGTCACTGCCTTCCCTAACTATACTGACTTCTGGGTCAAGGATAAGGAGGATATCGCTACAGGTGCTAAGTCCCTCTAAGTACTACCTCATCTGGGCTATGCCTGAGACGGTCACAGCTACGAATGCTACGGCCAATGTAGGGCGTACTACGGAGCAGAGCCGTGGTGGTATCATGCACGTCCTCCTCTATGATGCTAACCGTACGGGGACTTGAGTACAATCAGCCTAGTGTGCATGCAATCGTGAGCTGTCGTCCTGCCCTAAGGCGCTCATTCGTAAGCCTCTTCTGACGCGTAACTTCCTGCAGGTGCCTTCCGCCTATCTTCTACGGCCCTTAGCGGTCAGACACTGCGATTGGTCGGCTACCAGACGAAGATTTATACCTTCCTTGACTTTATGGAGAAGGAAGATAAGGCCGGATATCATGCCTATGATGAAGTAGCTACGACCAGTATCAGTGGCGATCAGGTATTACCTGCTCTGCACAATTGGGCGTCCATCTTCCCTGGTAAGCAGCCCGACAATCCTTATTCAGAGTGGGAAGCTTCACCTTTAAGCATTACCTCTACTCGCATTCGGCGAATAATTCGCCTGCGAAATCATTCAACTCACCAAAGTATGGTACTTTTTTTCCGGGCCGGAGAATTTATTCAGAACGTTCCCATTAGTCTTGAGTGGAGAGGAGTCCCTATACCCCGAACGCTAGAGCTGGTCTCGATAAGACTCTGTCTGGTAAGTCTCGTAACTTTGCTTCTATCAGCATCCCAGAGGAAATGCAGATTCCCTATATCGTCGGTGATACGAAGAAGCCTCTGCTGTACGCTACGGATGCCCCTAATAAGGATCTCTACTTCTCACCTATTTCTTCCCTATATAGGGGTGCTGGGAGATCTAGGACAGAACTTTGCGCTCATAGGTTGGGGGCAGGGGCAGCAGTTCCTCACTGCTAATGCCTATGTCTTTCGATCATGACGCATCAGAAGCTCCGCATCTATTCGCGCTATTTGGGACCAGCCTTCCATCGACCCCTATAGAGGTGAGTGGAGTCAACTTTTTACTCTTGGGATATCACTTGGTTGTTTGGAATGATTCAGTCCAGGAAAACTCGTTGACGTATACACCTGAGATTGATGATGCTCAGCGTGAGCTGTCGCTTGCTGGATACCAGTATGATGGTGTACAGGATACGAGCGATAACTCGGTGAATGGGTCTCGAAACTCACTCTTCTACTGGGTCGCTGGTGCTACTGAGCCCACTTGGATGTACTTCTACGGTGAGGAAGTCTCAGCTAACCGAGGTCCTCTGGGTGTCGGTGTCGTCGCTAACGCGAAGGGCGAGCCTTACTCCGCCGCAGACCAAAGCAAGCTGAAGGCTTATATCCGCCTCTTCTCAAAGAAGGCCATCAAGTAATCAGCTTCGGCTAATCTCATCGACTGGCTCCCCTCACCTCTTATGGGTGGGGGAGCCAGTTTGCTTTTACGCCGGTGATGAGCTTGTGAGGAGCAGAGCAGGTAGTTTTCCGTATCTTTGCCTCGAACCTATGGGACGAATACTCGCTATTGACTACGGACAGAAGCGCTGCGGTGTCGCAGTCACTGATCCCTCCAGATCACCCCGGGGGGCTCGGGACGCACCCGACGCATCAGCTCCTCGCCTTCGTCACGGACTACGTGCAGCGTGAGTCTGTGGAGCGTATCATCATCGGCTATCCCCGACAGATGAACAATGAGGAGTCTGCCTCGATGAAGTATATCCGTCCCCTTTGTAGAGAAGCTCCGCAAGGCCTTGCCCTCTGTCCCTATTGAGTATCAAGATGAGCGCTTCACCTCGACTCTGGCGCAGCGCGCTATACGTGAGGCGGGGATTGGCAAGAAGCGCCGTGAGCAGGATAAAGGGCTCGTCGACGAGGTCAGTGCTGTCATTATCCTGCAGAGCTACCTTGAGAGCCGTGATGGTCTCGGGGCACCCACCCTACCATTCAAATAGTATCACCCTAATCATCCCTACGATGAAGCTACCTATATATATATATGGACACCCCTGTCCTGCGTGAGGTCGGGCAAGATATTACCGCCGACTACGAAGGCCTGAGTACCCTCATTGAAGATATGTGGGAGACCATGTATTTCTCTGATGGTATCGGCTTGGCTGCCCCTCAGATCGGGCGTGCCATCCGCCTCTTCGTCATCGATGCCGATCCCATGGCAGAGACGTTCCCCGAGTGCAAGGGGCCCTCAAGCAGACCTTCATCAATGCTCGCATCGTCGAGAGCAGTGAAGAGACCCTCGCCGAGAATGAGGGTTGCCTCAGCATCCCTGGTATCAATGAGAAGGTCACGCGCCCAGCGACGATCACCATCGAGTATCTGGATGCCGACTTCCAGCCCCATCGTGAGACGTACACGGGCTTTGCCGCTCGCGTGATCCAGCACGAGTATGACCACATCGAGGGCGTCCTCTTCATCGATAAGATCGCGACCATCCGCAAGCAGCTCATCAAGGGCAAGCTTGCCAATATGCAGAAGGGTAAGGTGTCGGCACACTATCGTGTCGTCACCGCTCCACAGAAGCGTAAGTAATCCTTAGGCTGTTGGGCCCTCGTGCCTCAGCCTTCACTCCCCACACTACGAGATAGACGACTATATGAAGAAGTACACACTTGCGGCCCTTGGCCTCCTCCTATCCGCCTCTACGCTCCGTGCGCAGATCGATGTCGAGCAGGCGCTTTCGATCGGACGCAATGCGATCTACTTCAATGACTATATCGTCTCGATGGGGTACTTTCAATCAGATCATCGGCTTGCGCCCCTGGATGGCTGAGCCCTTACTTCTATAGGGGCTGTGGCGAAGATCAACCTCGATGACTACGCCGGTGCTGAGGCTGATGCTTCGCTGGCTCTTGAGCGTAACCCGATCTTCCCTCGTGCCTACCTCCTGCGTGGTATCGCTCGCTTCTCGCAGAAGGAGTATACTCCAGCAGTCGAGGACTTCCGTCGAGGACTCGAGCTCTCCCCGCGAGATGTGGGACTTCAGTACAACTTGTCCATAGCCCCTACTGCAGGATAAGCGGTACGCAGCGGCAGATAGTGCAGCCCAGCGCCTGCTGGAGATTGATCCGAAGAATAAGGATGCCTATCGCATCTTGGCACAGTCTGCCCTTGAGCGAAAGGACACAGTTAGTGCTACACGGCAGGTGGACTACCTGCTGGCGAAGGACTCGACCTACCTACCAGCTCACCTCCTCCGTGCCCAGATAGCAGCCGAGCGCAAGGACTATAAGACGAGCATCCGTGCACTGGATCGGGTATTAGCTCAGGATGCAGGTGATGCGAACCTCTATGTCAATAGAGCGATCATGCGCTATCACCTCAATGACCTGCGAGGTGCCATGAGTGACTATTCCGAAGGGCTACGCCTTGAGCCGAATGACCGTGCGGCTCTCAACAATCGTGCGCTACTACGCACGCAGGTAGGGGAGTATAGCTTGGCTATTCAGGACTGGGATAAGCTCCCTGCAGCTCGAGCCCAGACCACTACATCGCACGCTATAATCGTGCGCTCCTACATCTTCGCTTAGGGGAATCTTCGCCCTCTCTCGAGGATCTCAATATCGTACTCAAGCGCTATCCCATCTTTGCCGAAGGCTTCATGGCTCGTGCTGAGGTGCGCCGTAAGATGGGGGATGTCAAGGGAGCTACACGCGACGAGCTCCATCTCTTTGACCTGCAGAATAGCAAGAGCTATCGCAATCGTGCAGCCTCCGCTTCTCGCCCCACTAAGGACGGTAAGGAGACGCGTAGCCGAGAGGATGAAGCGATCGAGAAGTACAATATGCTTGTCGAGACGGCTCCAGAGCCCGTCAAGGACAAGCCCAGATATACCAGTCAGATCCGAGGCCGTATCCAGGATCAGGAGATACAGATGACGCCTCGTCGTGATCTGACGCTCTCATACTTCACCGAGATAGATAAGGATGGGAATCAAGGACAAGTCTACTTTGCTCCGCTCTTGGATCGCCTCAATACGCAGCGCTTGCATCAGGATAAGCGTGCGCTCCGTCTTGTGCTCCGTGAGCAGGGGAGTAGCCTGAGTATGGGCAGAGGTCGAAGAGGTGCAGAAGCATCTCAGCCAGCTGAATGCTCAGACCGAGAAGACGGCACAGCTCTCCTTCCTTAAGGGTATTGACCATCTCCTCCTGCAGGATCTCGGTGCTGCGATATCAGCTCTTACCGAGGCTATAGAGCGTGACCCATCATTTACTTTAGCCTACTTTGCTCGCTCCATCGCGTCACTTCGCCGGAGTGAGGCTGAGCGTGGACGCCCTGTCGAGCAGTCTACTCCTTCTACACCTCAAGTAAGAGCTGCTGCTACGGGGGCTAAGGCTACGACACCAGCAGAGCTCCCCTCACTGCACCTACCCCCAACGAGAGTCATCGAATACTCCCCTTGACTGACCTTAATCAGGTCATCACTCAGGCTCCGACATTTGCCTTTGCCTACTATAATCGGGCGAACCTATATGCTAAGACGGGGGATGTAGAGCGAGCAAAGCAAGACTATACCAAGGCGATTGAGCTCAACCCGCTCTTTGCTGAAAGTTATTTCAATCGTGGCCTTCTCACTACTCTGAGGGGAAGGTCAAGGAAGGTACCCGCGACCTAAGTCGTGCCGGTGAGCTGGGGCTCTACAAGGCCTACAGCCTCATCAAGCGAATGAATAAATAGAAGTGCAGTAGGGTAGTGCGGGGAAAGAGCTAACTTTGTGCATCAACGTATTAAAAGCATAAGCCAATGAAGATCGTCTACTGTATCTCTGCGATGTTTAAGTCCGGAGGGATCGAGCGAGTCATCGCCAATAAGGTGAACTACCTTGTGAACCATGGCTATGAAGCTTGTATCATCACTACGGATCAGGCTGGTCGTCCTGACTTCTTCCCTATTGATGAGCGTGTAGAGCGAGTTGATCTAGGGCTTGAATTACGATCAGTTTGATGAGCTCTCCCTTGGAAGCGCTACTGGAAGACGTATCAGTTACGCTCCCAGCACAAGGCTCGCTTGGAGGCTGAGCTCAAGCGATTGCATGCTGATATCACCGTCTCTGTCTGGCGTCAGGAAGCTAGCTTCCTCCCCGACCTGAAGGATGGTAGTCGAAAGATCCTCGAGTTACATTCAGCCAAGGCTACAGCAGAGCTTATGCATCCTGCGGGGAGTAAGTTGAGGCGCTTCATTGGGCGGCTTCGTGTAGCCCAGCAGGAGCGCGTCGCTGCTCGCTATGATCGCTTCGTTATCCTTACTCATGAAGAAAAGCCTCTTTGGAAGGGCTTTTCTAACCTGAGTGTTATTCCCAATGCTCTTCCTTTCTCTCCCCAAAAAGCGAGCCGATGTGTCAGCTAAGCATCTCATCGCTGTGGGGCGTATGGAGTATCAGAAGAATTTTCCTGAGCTCCTTCAGATCTGGTCACGTGTCGCACCTGACTTCCCTGAATGGCAACTGCATCTATATGGTAGTGGCTGGATGCTTGATGGCTTGAAGCGTCAGGCAAAAGAGTTGGGGGATTGCCACTCAAGTCTCCTTTGAGGGAGCTGTGAGCGATATGGAGACGGCTTATGCCTCCTCCTCGGTCTATCTGATGACCTCACATTATGAAGGACTCCCTATGGTCCTCCTCGAAGCTCAGTCAGTTGGTCTGCCCGCGGTCTCCCTATATGTGCCCCTAGTGGTCCTCGAGATATAATTACTGATGGTAAGGATGGATTCTTGGTCCCTCACTATGATCAGGAGACTTTTTGCAGAGCGTCTGCGAACTCTAATGCGAGATGAAGAGCTCAGACGTCAGTATGGGACAAGCTGCAGAGGTGGCTTCGCATCGCTATGACCTTGACATCATCATGCCTCAGTGGCTCTCGCTATTTCAATGAACTCGTAGTAGCCTCATCGCTATGAAGATAGTCTACTTACTTAACAATACTTGGTATCGCTGGGGACAGACCAGAGTACTGACAATAAGGTCAATTACTGGGCAGAGCGTGGACATGAGGTATATATATTGACAGCAGACCAGATAGGCAAGCCTCATTATTATGAGATAGATCCGACGGGTAAAGACTTTAGACTTTGCTATCGGATACATGGGAGCAGATCAGCTGAATCTGCTCCAAAAGGCTTGAGAGCTCAGCCCGATTCTTCGTTCGTCACTACCTCTTATTGAAGCGTACCTTGACAGAGATCCGACCAGACGTTGTAGTCTCGATGTATGGTAAAGAGGTTTACTTCCTTCCCTTCATTAAGGATGGAAGTGCAAAAGGTCTTGAGGCACATGGAGCCCGCTATACCTGGCTCTTCTCGGAAAGGGCCTCCTTGGTAAGCTGCATAATTGGCTGGATCTTCGCTGTATCCGGCGCTTTGATCAGTTTGTCGTCTGACCCAAGAGGATGTCCCTAACTGGGATGTGCTCGGGACTGATCAGTGTGCCTAACGGGAATACGTTTGAGCTCCCAGACTGTAGCTAGTTTAGAGGTCCCTAAGGTCATAGCTGTTGGTCGATATGGAGAGCAGAAAAACTTTGAGAACTTGCTCCAAGCTTGGGATATCGTACATCGGGTTTGCCCCAATTGGCAGCTGAAGATTTGTGGCCAAGGCTTAGATCTATTAGATCCTTTTATTGAGTCTTTAGGGCTTACTGATTCGGTCGTCCATTATGAGTCTCGTGATATGGAGAAGGAATATATGGATGCTTCCATTTGTGCTCTTAGCTCGCGGCATGAAGGTATGCCCATGTTCTTGCTAGAGGCAATGGCCTGTGGCTTGCCCATCGTTTCTTATGCCTGCGAGTGTGGGACCGCGTGACCTCATTGTTGATGGTGAGACCGGTATCCTCATAGAAGAAAAAGCAGGACTATAAGAAGCTTGCTGAGGGGATCATCCGTCTGATTCAAGATGATGAGCTGCGTAAGAAGATGGGGTAAGCAGGGCGAAAGATCGCTCCTCACGCTTCTCGCAAGAGTCCGTCATGCAGCGCTGGACAAAGCTGTTCACTGAGCTCATCGCTAAGAAGAAAAAGCATTAGCTCCACGATGCCTAAAGCTCATACTCGTACCGACCCCGATCGGAAACCTTGAGGATATCACCCTGCGGGCTCTCAATGTCCTGAAGAGAGTCTCGCTCATCTTGGCCGAAGACACACGTACCTCAGGGCTACTCCTGCAGCACTATGAGATCAAGTGCCCGATGCAGAGCTACCACAAGTATCAATGAGCATCAGGCCCTCGAGCGCCTGTGTGAGCGTATCGAGCAAGAGGGTGAGGTCGCTTTTGATCACAGATGCTGGGTACGCCAGCCATCTCGGATCCTGGGCTATCTCTTGGTGCATGCTTGTATTGAGCGAGGGGATTGAGGTGGAGTGCCTTCCTGGTGCAACCGCCTTCTGTCCCAGCCTTGGTTATCTCAGGGGCTGCCCTTCTGATCGCTTTGTGTTTTGAGGGTTTCCTCCCTGTGAAGAAGGGGAAGACAGACGAAAACTGCAGGCGATAGCATCTTCAGACTATACTACCATACTGTACGAATCTCCGCATAGAATCGTTAAGACATTAGAGCAACTCTCCGAACACATGGGAGCAGAGACTAAAGGTCGCTGCAGTCCGAGAGATCTCTAAGCTCTATGAGGAAGTGGTTCGTGGAAGCCCTCGCGGAGGTCATCCAGCACTTCACGGAGCATGAGCCCCGAGGAGAGTTCGTTCTCATAGTGGGTAAAGGCACTGTAAGTGATAAGAAACAAAATATAATAGATCCCATCCACAGCTCGTCCGACGAAGAGGATCGACGCAAGATGAAGCGATCGAAGAAGTGGAATAAGTAAATCGAATAAACGTATGACAAAGAGACTTGTCTTGGGTGCAGCGATGCTGCTTACTCTCGCTTCCTGCGGGAAGAACTCTGGCGAATATCAGACGCTCAAGCAGCAGTATGATTCACTCGCCCTGATCAACCAGAACTATGAGGCCGAACTCCATGAAACAGACTCCCTCGTAGCCAGTGTCCTGACGAACTTCCAGGAGATCTCCTCCGTCGAGGGGATGATCAACGTCAATCCTCGTAGTGGCGACCTCCAGCGCTCTGAGCGTGATCGTATCAAGGACAACATGCTCCTGATCAACGATAAGCTCCGTGCCAGCAGTGAAGCTCTTGACCAGCTGACCAAGAAGCTGGAGTCAAGTGGTAAGGAAAAACAAGCGCCTGCACGGCACGATCGCAGCTCTGCGTAAGGAACTTGAAAACCAGAAGCAGCGTGTCCTCGCCTCTCCGAAGAGCTTGAGCGTAAGAACCCTCGCTATCGGCGTACTGGACTCTATGCTTACTCAGCGTAATGGGGACGTTGATCGTCTGAATGTCGCTACGGCACAGCAGGCCGAAGCTCTGGCTGCTCAGGAGAAGGAACTGAACACCGTCCGCTACTGCGTCGGTACCAGCTCTGACCTCAAGGAGATGAACCTCATCAAGAGCGGTCGCGTCGTCACGGAGAACGCTAACATGAGCTACTTCACGAAGACGGATCTCCGCGAGCTCTCGCAGATCCCCCTCTTCAGCCGCAAGGCTCGCCTCTTGACGGTGCATCCTGCTTCTTCTTATGAGCTCGTTCCCTGGCTCTGATAAGCAGCTTGTCCTCTACATCAAGAATGCTCAGGCCTTCTGGAGTAACTCAAAGATCCTCGTTGTCCAGGTAGACTAAAGCCAGTCCCTGAGGCATGAGAATCTAATCTCACTCACGAAGACGAGTCTATAGCACGTGCCCACATCGTGGGGCGTAGCTGTAGACTCGTCTTCTTCTTTATTGGTACTTCCTAAGTAGACTGCTGATGGGTTATACGACTACTCCCTGCTCTTGTGCTCCATCGTACTCGCTATAGTGACCGCTATAGCATCGTACACCCTCTATAGTCGGGAGATAGGCTACGTCGGTACGCTTGTCCCCGAGACCTCCAGCCGAAAGAATGCTGTGCGGGAGCACTTGCGCCCTTTGGCAGAGGTGGAGATCACGCTGTCGCTTAGTCCTCAGCGTGATTTGGCGCGTATTCAGGAGGTGCATAGCTTGCATCCTCGTCACGCAGTCCATACGGATCCTGCTAAGGGAGCTCAGGCGATTTTCCTGAGTGAGTTCCTCTATCGTATCTTGTCGACGACGCAGACACCCGATGAGGAGCTCTATGACTATATCTCCTCATCGCTTGTCCTATGGGAAGGGCTTAGTCGCGGTGTTGCGAATTTCCACCTCTGCTTCCTACTGACACTCCTCCCTTACTTCGGTATCGCTCCAGATCTTCCCTGATGAGGAGGCTCGAGGGATGTGGATATTGCTTCAGCCTGCAAGAGCAGTGCTACCTGCCACATCGAGAGGCTTATTGCTTGTCACCGGAGGAGACACAGCATCTGCCGCTTTTCCTTCGGATGAGCTATGACACAATGCACGGCTTTTGCCTATAGTCGGCAGCAGCGCGGGGTGATTCTTGATTACCTCCTTGACTATTACCGCCTACACTTACACTCCTTCCCTCAGCTCAAGTGCCTCCCTATTCTGCGCCAACTTGGGCAGTCTGCAGAGAGAAACTAGGTAAATTGCCATGATAAGAGCACGATATGGCGACTAATCATGGGATATTTACTACATTTGTATCATAAGGAGTGCAATTAGTGGCACGCCGACCCACCCTTGTATGAAGAAACTGAATGAGCTGGATCTGAAGATCCTTAGACGACTGACTACGAATGCTCGCGTCCCCTTGCGTGACGTAGCTGAAGGAGAGAATAGCTCGCGCTCCTCCGTCAATCAGCGTCTTACCCGTATGATTGAGAATGGGGTACTGACCTCGCTAAAGTATCATGTGAACCCCAAGAAGATAGGCTACAACACGTGCACCTACGTTGGGGTGCGACTGGAGCGTGGCTCTCTACAAGGAGGTCGCTGAGCGAATGCGTGAGATCCCCGAGATCGTTGAGTGCCACTTCACTACGGGGCCTTATACGATGCTCATCAAGCTCTATGCGATTGATAATAATGACCTCATGCGCATCCTCAACGGGATCATTCAGAGCATCCCAGGGGTCGTCGCTACTGAGACCTTGATCTCGCTGGATGTAAGCTTTGAGCGTAGCATCCATATCCCAGATCATATCCCCCAATAGGCGGTCTCCGTGCAGCAAGCCACGACTGTCCGTTCATTTAGTCTGACCGAGCTCTTGGGTTCGGTCAGACGCTGTTTAGAGCACTCCTTCCCCGACCGCTATTGGGTGCGGGCAGAGGTGAGTGACCTGCGTCGTGCTGGTGGCCAAGGTCATGGCTACTTGGAGCTCTTGGAGAAGGGTGAGGAAGGGGATGTCGTGGCGAAGGTGCGTGCTACTATTTGGTCATCGACCCATACGCTGATCGAGCAGCGCTTCGAGAGAAGCGGTGTGGGAAAGCTCACTTCGGGGATGAGTATCTTGGCTCTTGTCGGGATTGCCTTCCATCCGCAGTATGGGCTGAGCTTGAATATCATCGATATTGACCCCAATTATTCTCTCGGTGAGATCGCTCGTCTGCGCTTGGAGACCATACAGCGTCTCAAGCGCAATGGGCTCTTCACGATGAATAAAGAGCTTGATCTTCCTTCCCCCTACAGCGTATCGCTATCATCTCGTCTCCCACGGCAGCAGGCTATGGGGACTTCATGCGTCAGCTCCATGAGAATCCCTATGGAGTCGTGCTCTATACAGCGCTCTTCACGGCGCAGATGCAGGGGAGTGATACGACAGCATCTATACTGCTGCACTGGGGCGTATCGCCGAGGTGGAGGAGCACTTTGATGCCGTGGTAATCATCCGTGGTGGGGGTGCCGTGAGTGAGCTAAGAGCTTTTGATGACTACACCTTGTGTGAGGCTGCCGCACAGTTCCCCTTACCTATCATTGCAGGCATAGGCCATGAGCGTGATGTCTCGGTGCTTGACCTGATTGCCCATACTACGCTGAAGACCCCGACGGCAGTGGCTGCCTTCTTAGTCGAGGGATTGGCAAGCGAGCTGGCAGAGCTGCGGGAGCAGCTGCGCCGACTTCCCTCTTTGCTACAAGCCCTATCCATGGGGCGAAGTAATTGGCTCCATACGCAGGTCTCACGCCTGCCGCTCTTGGTGCGTGGTCGCTTGGAGCAGGCTGAGCGTAAGCTTCTCACGCAGCGCTCACAGATCACCCTCTCAGCTCGTCATTATCTCCAGCGGTCTGAGCATCGTCTTGAGCTGGCACTCCGTCGCCTTCCCTGACAGCTAGCGTCCTATGCTTTGCGCCAGCATCGTCAGGCGCTTCGTGAGCGACTCTCTCCCCTGCCACTACATGTGTCGCGCTTGAGAGAGCGTATGGAGGCCGATCTCCTACGTCAGGAGCAAGCGATCCGCTTTGGCGCATCCCTGATCAGATCCTGCGTCGAGGCTTTTAGCCTGGTCTCTGTCGGCGGACGTATCGTCACACGTAGTAGCCAGATCCCTGCGGGAGCAGAGATCTCGGTACGCTTTGCTGATGGCGAAGTGGAGGCTGTGACGAAGAAGGAGAAGCCTTAGTTCCTCAGCTCGGGGAACTGAAAGATAGGTAGCCCAGCACGTACCCATAGGCGGGCGATCCCATCATAGAGTGGCGAGATGACCCAGCGCCACAGCAGCAGGCGGAGCTTATCAATGAGGATACTCCCCGCAAAGACCAGCAACATAAATCCCACCACTGATACGATGAAAAGTCCTGTCGGGTGCTGCTCGCTCAGCTCCCGAACAAAACCCCGTATAGCGCCCGATGAGCCGTGCATTGCAGTGGATGAGGTAGACGGCGAGAGTCGATGAGCCTATCCAGTTTATTGCGGCACTCTGTAGCTTGATCCGAGAGAAGGCGAGGAAGAGCAGTACAGCTGCGAGGATATTGATCGGGGAGACATAGCTCATGAACTTGTAGGCAAGCGGGACTCGCTACGATTGACTGCCCCGTCCCGTAGGCAAAGAGGAAGAGTGCGAGAGATTGGGCAAAGGTGAGCCCCAAAGTAGCCGAGGAGGAAGGTTCGTCCGCTCCAGCGCTCGAGGTGCTGAGGGTAGAGGCGTAGATAGCGCCCGATGAGGTAGATGCCAGCGAAGGCGAAGAGTGAATAGCCATCCTTGACCTCCAGCTGATCATTTATGAAGCCTAAGACGAACTCCACTAAGAAGAAGAGGAGAAGGTAGCGCCTTAGCTCCTGCTCGCTCGTTCGCTGAGCGAGGGCATTGAGGAGTGGGGAGAAGATCATGAGGCTCAGGTAGGTCGGGAGGAACCACTCTGCCTTTCGATTCAGGGGCATGAGGCTCCCCACGAATTCTGATAGGCTGAATGGCTCAAGTCCGAGGAGTACGAGGGTGCTGTACACCCGACGGTATAGAAGAAGGCTTGGAAGAGTAGGCTCACGATCCCCTTTGACGCGCGCCTTGATCCCGAAGTATCCTGAGATGAGTACGAAGACATTGACTCCCGACGATGGCAAGTGCTTCGCTCCATACTTGCCCCAGAGATGTGAGTGGCTGCGAATGGATCGCTTCATTGGTTGGGAAGCGGAAAGGAGGAAGTTGGCATGCAGCACAAGGATGAGCAGCATAGCCAAGATGCGGAGTAGCTCGAAGTTGGAGGCCTCGAGCTGTGCCAGAGGTTGGGGTACCCACGGGGATAAGAGCTATAGGGATGAAAGAAAGCTATCCCTCCGTCGGGGCGAAGGGATAGCTTGAGGGTGTGAGTAGGGGAGTGGTGCTCCCCATGTAGCATTAGTAGGTGAGCTCAACGAGCAATTCTTCACCGGATTCATCAAAGAGGAGCTTCCCTTCCTTCGCGAGCCAACCGATGGCTGCAAAGAGCTCCTTGTCAGAGCGGAGCTTGGTTGCTTTTACGAAGAGCCTTAATGTCCATCTTGCCCAGGCTGTTGAGGGCATTCCATACGAGGCCAGCATTGGTGCCGATACGTTCGATCATGTGCGTTCGAATAGATTAATTGTTAGACCCATAGTGCCACCAGCTCTGCAATAGCACTGGCTTTGCGGTAAAATTACCAACTCTTTTCTGATAAAGCAAAACGGCCTACACGAGTGTAGACTGCTGAAGTGGATAGCCCGAGTACATAGGCTCCCTGTCCCATAATGTATGGGGGGCTCATACTAGGTATATGAGTACGTGGGTAGAGCTATATAGGATGGCGAAGAAAGCTATAGCTTTGGGCTGATTCCTATATAGCTTTGATTGATTCCTATATAGCTTTCGGTGCGAAGCTATATAGCTTTGTGAAGTGACCTCTATTAGGTTGTTGCTCGCATAGGGATAAAAAGCTGTGGACGAGTGGCTGATAAGCTTTGATCTACATACGTGGCTCTAATATCTACGTACGTGGATATTTGACTTTGACGTACCTGGTCTTTAAGACTACGTGCATAGATAGAGAAAAACCACTACGTGAAGGCGCTTTTTTTCTTCACGAGAACGATGCTTTTTCCCTTCGCTGGATGAGAGGAATACTCGCGATAAGGCGAAGGGCTTGCGTACCACTTCGGAGAGGTGTATCAGGAGTTGGGCGTGCTATGCCTTGTAAATAGCGGGCAGGACTGGCAGCAACAGTCCCATATAGGGTCAGTGGGCTGACCTATAGGGGGACTATTGCTTCGCCTGTCGGAGGCTACAGGAAGACCCCGCCGCAGCGCTGCTTGGGGGTGATCGTAGGCTGGTTGATATCGTCGTCGCTACGCTTCCCGATTGCGATAGCGAGGACGGGGCGATACTTGTCGTGATGGAGTATCTGGTCGTAGGCCTCGAGGTCGATGCCCTCCATGGGTGTGCTGTCCAGCTCCATGCTCGCAAGCCCCGTCAAGGCGATCCCGAGAGCGATATAGGCTTGACTACGCATCCAGCCCAGGACGGAGGCCTCGCCCTGAGAAGCGATCTTATTGCGATAGAACTCCTGCGCCCCTTCGCTGAGCGTGGCGATACGCTCTGCTTCGAAGGTCGCTACGTCACGATAGTTATAGATGACGAGGAGGTGACTGGCTTGCTCGATACGGTCTTTGTTGGAGTACGAGTGCTGGGCAAGCAGGCTCTTTGTCTCACGATCGCCGATGAGTTCGAAGGCCCAGGGCTGACTATTGATGGAGCTGGGGCAGAGGCGGAGCATCTCCTTGATGTCCTCCAGCTGCTTGTCGCTGAGGTGGAAGGTGCTGTCGTAGGTCTTGGTCGTGTAGCGGGAGCGAAGGATATCAAGTATTTCCATTCTATATATGATATTTATTGAGTGGTGGACGGTAGAGATAGCTCTTGAGCCCGTGATCTTGCTTTTTACCTATCAACCTCGTTCTGTGAAAGAATGTTGAGTAGGCTTAGCTTACCATCCGGCTATCTTTATTAATGGTAGGAGGTGGTGGTCGGACTAGCTACGATAGGGGAGAGAGCCTTGGGCGTAACGCCCTACTCCTATCGTAGAAAATGCCTTATCTTTGCGTAGATTAGTAAAGAAGTAAATATCAGAATCAGCATATAGCAGAATGAATATCTTAGAGCTGAGCGAACAGGAGATCTTCCGTCGCCGTAGTCTTGAGGAGCTTCGTGCCCTCGGTATCAATCCTTATCCAGCAGACGAATATGTCGTCACGGGGTATGCCCGTGAGATCCTCGATACCTTCCAGGATGATGCACCTCGTCGTGAGGTACGTGTCGCTGGCCGTGTCATGGGTCGTCGTATCATGGGTAAGGCTTCCTTCCTCGAGCTCCAGGACTCTACTGGCCGTATCCAGATCTACATCACGCGTGATGAGATCTGCCCAGGCGAAGACAAGACTCTATATAATAATGCAGTGAAGAAGCTCATGGATATCGGTGACTTCATCGGTGTCGAGGGCGAAGTCTTCCGCACACAGATGGGGGAGATCTCGGTACATGCCTCCTCGCTGACCTTCCTCTCGAAGGCGCTACGCCCCCTGCCCGTGGTCAAGGGAGAAGGATGGTCAGACCTTCGACAGCTTCACTGATCCTGAGCTCCGCTTCCGCCAGCGCTATGTCGACCCTCGTCGTCAATAGCCATGTCAAGGATATCTTCCTCAAGCGTACGAAGATCTTCAATGCGATGCGCCAGTTCTTCAATGAGCGTGGCTACATCGAGGTCGATACGCCCGTACTGCAGCCCATCCCTGGCGGTGCTGCTGCGCGCCCCTTCATCACGCATCACAACGCACTGGATATCCCGCTCTATCTGCGTATCGCCAACGAGCTTTATCTGAAGCGTCTCATCGTCGGGGGGCTTCGAGGGTGTGTATGAGTTCAGCCGTAACTTCCGCAACGAAGGTATGGACCGCACGCACAACCCCGAGTTCACCGCTATGGAGATCTACGTCTCCTACAAGGACTACAACTGGATGATGGAGTTCACCGAGCGTATGCTGGAGTTCATCTGCCTCGAGGTCTTAGGTACGACGAAGGTCAGAGTAGGGGATCGCGAGATTGACTTCAAGGCTCCCTTCAAGCGTATCACTATGCTTGATGCGATCCAGGAGCATACGGGCATCGATATCAGTCAGATGGGCGAGGACGAGCTTCGTGCGACCTGCAAGAAGCTCGGTGTCGAGGTCGACGAATCCATGGGTGTCGGTAAGATGATCGATGAGATCTTCGGCGAGAAGTGCGAAGGCAGCTATATCCAGCCTACCTTCATCACCGACTATCCCAAGGAAATGTCGCCCCCTGACGAAGGAGCACCGCTCTAATCCCCGCCTCACCGAGCGCTTCGAGCTGATGGTCAATGGTAAGGAGCTGGCCAATGCTTACTCCGAGCTCAATGACCCCATCGATCAGCGTGAGCGCTTCGAGGAGCAGCTCCGTCTCTCAGAGAAGGGGGACGATGAAGCGATGTTCATCGATGCCGACTTCCTCCGTGCCCTCGAGTACTGGTATGCCCCCGACGAGCGGTATGGGTATCGGTATGGATCGCCTTGTGATGCTCCTGACTGGTCAGGAAAGCATCCAGGGAAGTACTCTTCTTCCCTCAGATGCGCCCTGAGAAGGTCGCTCCTCGCGATAAGAAGGAGGTCTTCGTCGCTGCTGGTATCCCCGAAGCATGGGTACCCGTCCTGCACAAGGCTGGCTATCTGACACTGGAGTCGGTACGCGCCGAAGAGAAGCCCGGTCGCCTGCTGCAGCAGCTCCAGGACATCAAGAAGAAGTATCAGCTGGATCTGGAGCCTCTGACGCTCGAGATCGTCACAGCTTGACCACCATCGGGGGCGCTCAGTAAGCGCACCCCGCACTCTCACGAGCCGCTCCCCTTCATCGGGGGAGTCGGCTAAGTAAGTACACGTATCATGCCCGAACAGACTTCCAGCTTCCCCGGTAGAGTAGGTATCCTCGGTGGCGGTAGCTGGGCTACAGCCCTTGGCGAAGATCGTCCTCTCACGGCAACCCAAACTTAACTGGCTGCTGCGCACCCTCGACACACGTCAAGGACTTCAAGCGCCTGCGCCACAATCCCTGGTTACCTGACGTCGGTTACCTTCGATACGGATCGTATCACCTTCTTTCACCGACTCGGATGTCAATGACTTCTTCCGAGCCTGTGATACCGTGATCCTGGCTACCCTCCCCTACATACGCTATTACCCTCAAGCGTGTGCGTAACTCGGTCATCCGAAATAAGCTCGTCATCAATGCAATCAAGGGGATGGTGCCCGAGGAGAACGTCCTGATCTCCGACTATCTACAGGAGTATAAGGAGCTACGTCCCGGTCAGATCGGGGGTCATCGCGGGCCCTTGTCATGCCGAGGAGATCGCCAAGGACCGCATGTCCTACCCTGACGGTCGGCTGCTTCGATATGGCTAAGGCCAAAGTGCTGAGCGAAGAGATCTTCAGCAACGACTACGTCCACTGCGCTGTCAGCCGTGACGTCGTCGGTATCGAGTACGCTGCGGTGCTGAAGAATATCTATGCTATCGCTGCTGGTATCTGCCACGGGATGAACAAGGGAGATAACTTCCAGTCCGTGCTGATATCGAATGCCATCGCTGAGATGAGCAACTTCGTCAGTACCGTGCACCTCGTCAGTCGTGACGTCACGGAGTCCGTCTACCTCGGTGACCTCCTCGTCACGGCCTACTCCAGCTATAGCCGAAATCGTACCTTCGGTAATATGATCGGTAAGGGCTACAGCGTCCGTGCCGCTCAGATGGAGATGAACATGATCGCCGAAGGGTACTACGGTGCTAAGTGTATCCATGAGATCAACCAGCGCTACCAAGTGACGATGCCTATCTGTAGTGCCGTCTACAATATCCTCTATGAGGGTGCTCCCTGTCGAGCAAAGCATCGAGCGTCTGTCTACTCTCTTTCAAGTAGTCCCCTTACCTCCCCCAATGGCTACACGCCCCCATCGTATCCTATTGAGCTTCGATATCGAGGAGTTTGACGTGCCACGTGAGCACGGGTGTCGAGCTTCCTATGGAGGAGCAGGTGCGTATCTCTGTCGCAGGATCACATGCCCTCCTCGATGTACTGAAGAAGCATAAGGTACGTGCTACTCTTTTTCTGTACGGCGAACTTCGCTCAGCACGCTCCCGAGATCATCCAGCGTATCCTCTCTGAGGGAGCATGAGCTCGCTTCGCATGGTTACTACCACTGGACCTTTGAGCCTGCCGACCTGAAGAAGTCTAAGGACGCTCTCGAGGCCCCTTGCAGGAGTCCCTGTGCGAGGCTATCGTCAGGCTCGCATGATGCCCGTCCCTGAGGCGGAGATCTATAAGGCAGGCTATAGCTACAATACGTCTCTCAACCCGACCTTCATCCCCTGGGCGCTACATGCATCTGAGTGCACCACGTACGCACTTCATGAAGGAGGGCGTACTGCAGATCCCAGCTTCGGTGACGCCTCTTATTCGCTTTCCCGCTCTTCTGGCTCTCGTGTCACAACCTTCCCTTCGGACTCTATCGTTGGCTCTGCCGTCGTACGCTCCGTCATGATGGCTATCTGGTGACTCTACTTCCATCCGTGGGAGTTCTACGAGCTGAATGAGCACCCCGAGCTGAAACCTCCCCTTCATCGTGCGCAATAACTCTGGCCGTGCGATGGTCGATCGACTGGATCGCTGGATCAGTTACTTCAAGCAGGAGGGAGCTGAGTTCATCACCTATTCTGAGTTCACTGATTCTATAATAACTATCTAATTTCTTTTTCTCATGAACATCAACAAGTCCGCTCTCTATGCTGACGCTCATCGGAGCTGTCGCATTGCTTGTCTCCGTCTTCGTACTCGCTGGCGGTCTGAAGGGCTTCCGTAGCAATTCGCCCAAGACAATCTCCGTCACGGGGAAGGCTGAGCGCAACTTCACCTCCGACCTTATTGTCTGGTACGCCAACTTTACCTCTGAGTCGACAGATCTGCAGAGTGCTTACTCCGAGCTTAAGGGAAGCAGCAGGCCGTAGCCTCTTACCTCCAGAGTAAGAGTATCCCCAGCGAAGCTATCGCTTATAGTAGCATCAGCATCTCTCGTGAGAATGAAAGCTCCTATGACGAGAGATCTGGGCGTACCTTCTGATCGCTTCAAGGGCTACTCACTGATGCAGACGGTGACGATCACCTCGCGCAACATCGAGGCTGTCGAAGCTGTCTCTCGCCAGATCTCTGAGCTGATCAATAATGGTATTGAGATCGAGTCGGGCGATCCTCGCTATTACTACACGAAGCTCAATGACCTCAAGATCGAGATGCTCAAGGAAGCCTCTGAAGATGCTCGCAATCGTGCCTCCGTCATCGCTGAGGGCAGCAAGAGCAGTCTCGGTGGCCTGACGAAGTCCAACATGGGTGTCTTCCAGATCGTCGGTCAGAATAGCGACGAAGATTACAGCTGGGGTGGCTCCTTCAATACTTCATCTAAGGAGAAGACCGCCAGCATCACGGTCAACTCTACCTACAACATTAAGTAAAGTTTGTTTGCCCCTCGAAAGCATTCATTCCCTCTGATCATCGCATGATCTCTATCCCCATTCCCCGCTTAGTGATCGTCTCCCCGTGCTACAACGAGGAGGCGATCCTTGCTTATTCCGCTCGCGAACTCACGAAGCTCCTTGAGCGCCCTCATCGCAGCAGGTAAGATCCTTCCCACAAGTCACGTCCTCTACGTCAATGATGGCAGTCGTGACCGCACCTGGGAGCTGATAGAAGAGCTTCACCGAGAGAATCACTTCATCGATGGACTTTGTCTGGCGGGCAATGTGGGACATCAGTCAGCGATCATGGCGGGGATGATGACGGCACGGGACTTCGCTGATGCCGTCGTCACCATTGATGCCGATCTGCAGGATGACTTAGGCGCGCTCGAGGAAATGATCGATCGCTATCTGGAGGGCTACTGATATCGTCTATGGGGTGAAGGTCTCACGCACGGCGGATCCACTCCTCAAGCGCACCTCGGCACTGGCATTCTATCGCCTGCAGAGTGCTATGGGGATTCGTGCGATCTACAATCATGCGGACTTCCGTCTGATGAGTCGTCGTGCGCTGGATGCCCTGGCTTGCTACCCAGAGCGCAATCTCTATCTGCGTGGGATCATTCCCTCAGCTGGGCTATGCTTCTACGACCGTCGACGACGTCATCAGTGAGCGCGTCGCAGGGGAATCGAAGCACACGCTGCGCAAGATGCTCCTGCTGGCGGTAGATGGCATCACTTCCTTCACGACACGCCCCTATCAGCTGGATCATCGGTATGGGACTGCTGTGCCTGCTTATCAGCATTTGTATGGCGGTGTATGTGCTGGTCTCTTACATCGAGCACTTGTCCGTGCCGGGTTGGGCTTCGCTGATGCTCTCCTTGTGGTTCATCGGGAGCATTGTCCTGCTGTCGCTCGGTGTCATCGGGCAGTATATCGGGAAGATCTATATCGAGATCAAGCAGCGCCCACGCTATCATATCGCTCAGCACCCTCAAGCATCATGACTAGGACCAGCCTTTACTTCGCCTGTGTGCTAAGCTGCAGGCCTTTTTCCACAAGCCTTTCTTCTCGAATCCCCGCACGCTCTTTGGCCTGTGGACGCTCTTGGCTGTGGTTGCAGGGCTGACGAAGATCGCGCCGCACCGCCATAATAATTTCCCTCATCTTCCGTGGAGTCTTCTGGCACACCATCCAGAAGCTGTCGCTGTATGACTTCTACCCGACGGAGTACAATGACCACAATCACTACGGCCCGATCTTCAGTCTCGTCATCGCTCCCTTTGCGGTGGTGCCCGATGCTATTGGTCTTCTCGGTTGGCTCGTGGTGCTGGCGCTCGGTATGTACTATGCAGTGCGTCGCCTGCCCTGGAAGAAGGGGCGACAGATCTTCCTCTACTGGTTCTGCGCGCATGAGCTACTTACAGCGCTGCAGATGCAGCAGTTCAACATCGCCATCGCTGCCATCATCATCGGTTCCTTTGCCGCTATCGAGAAGGGGAGAGAAGTCACGGCCGCCTTCCTCATTGTTTTGGGGACGTTTGTCAAGCTCTATGGCGTCGTCGGCTTGGCATTCTTCTTCTTCGTCAAGCGCAAGCCCCGCTTCATCCTGGCTCTCATCGGCTGGTCGGTCGTGCTTTGTCGCACCGATGCTGATCAGTAGCCCCGAGTATGTCGTAGGGCAATACGTCGAGTGGTACGAACGACTTGCGGCGAAGAACGGTGAGAACACCTTCTCCCTAATGCAGAACATCTCACTTCTGGGGATGATTCGCAAGATCTCGGGCTCAGCTTCCTACTCCGACCTCTTGGTCATCCTCCCTGGGCTGGCGCTCTTTGGCTTGCCTTACCTTCGCTTCGGGCAGTACCGCCACTTGGCATTCCGCTACGCGATACTTAGCTCGGTGCTTCTCTTTGTAGTACTTTTTCAGTACGGGCAGCGAGTCAAGCACCTACATTATACCTTTTCGCTGGGATCGCGCTGTGGTACACGACGAGTCCGTGGAAGCGCTCGGGCTGGGACGTAGCCCTGCTGGTCTTCGCCTTCGTGCTAAGTAGTCTCTCGCCTTCGGACCTCTTCCCCCGCAGCCTGCGTGGGAGGCGTATGTCTTACCTTATGCCTTGAAGGCACTTCCTCCCACGCTCATTTGGCTGCGCCTGAGCTACGAACTTCTGACGCGCGACTACGCCCCTTCTAAGACGGCTCTATAGTGCCTTCGTCAGTGGCTCCAATAGGCTTCGGAGAAAAGTAATATAACTGAGGGTAATATAACTTTCACTCGAAAGTAATATAACATTTGCCTGAAAGTAATATAACATTGGGACGGAAGTAATATAACTGAGGAAAAAGTAATATAACTTTTGCCGAAAAGTAATATAACATTCACTGAAAGTAATATAACATTGGGACGGGTAATATAACTTCCAGAAAGGTATATACCCTCTGCTCAGAAGGTATATACCTTTTCTTTTGGAGGAATATTCCTCGTCGTGAGGAATATACCTGCTGTCGTGAGGAATATACCTTTCTATCGGAAGGTATATACCTTTTGCTCGAAAGGTATATACTATTTGCCCGAAGGGTATATACTATTTGCTCGAAGGGTATATACCTTTTGCCGAAGGGTATATACCCTTTGCTCCTCACCTCTATACAGCAGCCCCCGCATGCCCTAATCCCGACGGGAAAGGTATGCGGGGCACGCTGAAAGTAGTGGAGTAGGGGGCTTAGAGATCGAGTGCCTTGCGGAGCTCTTCGCTGGTGATGCCGAGAAGCTCTGCATCACGGCGGAAGCGAGGGATAGACTCTTCGTGGAAGGCTCTACGCTTTCTCAGCGCGGATGGTTTCTACCGCCCCTTCGCTGATATAGTAGCCAAGGCCGCGCATGGGATATACCAGACCACGGAGAGCCAACTTATCATAGGCGTGAACGACGGTATTGGGGGCGACCTGCATCAGTTCGGCCATATCGCGCACTGAGGGATACGCTCGCCTTCGGTGAATCGCCCCGTCAGTACACCTTCGTTGATGTAGTCGATGATATGGGCAAAGCCCACGTTGGAGAATGCCATAGAGATTACTTGATTTGGATCGTCTTGAGGCGATGGTAGATAGCCCAGGTGAGGAAGAGGTCGATGAGCCCGAAGAAGATCAGGATGATCCAAGCATAATCACGGTCGGTGAGGGGATGCTCTATCGTGTAACGGTATATCTCCTCTTCGAAGTTGAGGACGATGGTGAGGAAGATGAGGAAGCCACTGAACTCTACGAACGCCGCAGCACACAGCCCGAAGATCGCCTTGCGGAAGTGGATCATGCAGAGCGTCACGAGTAGTGGCAACTGTAGTCCCATGAGGAGAATAGCTGACTGAGTACTTTTAGAGATACAGTGCCCATAAAAGAACTGTATCGGGAGTGCCCATTCCAAAACATTGCTGAATCCCCCAGGGACGAAGATCCCAAAGATACCAGAGATAATCAGCGTAGAGAGTAGCGAGATGAGGTAATAGCCCAAGCTGAGTAGGGCAATACTTATCATCTTCTCTCCAGCCGAAGCGGGGAGCTGCGTATAAGCACCAGGCGATGGCTTATGTACGTACTTATTGATCCAGATCAAGACATAGATGATCGTCCCCGATCAGGTAGGGAGCCGATGACTCCGCCTCTACCATAGACGTCAACCAGTTCAATGAAGGCCTCTTGGATATTAAATCCCCTCGTGAGGAAAAGGGTCAGGAACGGGAAGCCGAAGAATGCCACCGCCATGATAGCATGGAAGATGAGCAGTGGGCGCAGGGAGCTGAAGAAGCCTTCTACAGTGAGAAGGTAGATGCGCCCAAATGAGGAGCGATGTAGCGTGGAGGTATTCATCGTAGCGCTTATTTAGAGGTTTCAGATGGAGTGTGAAGGTGACGCATGAGTTCTTCGCCTCGGCTGACGACAGCATTGAAGAAGAGCTCCATGCTGAAGGTATCCGTCACGGCCTCGCCTTGAAGTGGCAGGATGCCGACGGTACCGCCCAGCGAAGGCTCAGTATAGAGTGCGCGAGCTTCTTCGTCGGGACTGATGAGACCGAAGTAAAGACGCTCGGAGAGATCAGCGATGGACTCATTGCAGTAGATACTACCACGCTCGAGGATGACGATGCGGTCGATGAGCTGCTCAAGATCGCGTACTTGGTGCGTGCTGATGATGACCGTCTGCTCTTCGCTGAGGTGACGAGCTACGGCGCGGCGGAATTCTCCTCTCGAAGGAATATCCAGTCCGTTCGTCGGCTCATCAAGGAGAAGCAGGGGCACACGGAGTGAGAGGGCGAAGGCAATCAGTGCCTTCTTCTTCTGCCCCTGTGAGACCTTGCCCAGGTTCATCTTCCAGTCGAGTGAGAAGGTCTCGATGAGTTCGCGGGCAATAGCTTCATCGTAGTTGGGGTAGAAGGGAGCGCAGAGGTCGAAGTAGCGTCGGATGGTGACCTGAGGTACGTGGATCTCTTCGGGGAGGAGGTAGACCTGCTGGAGGAAGGCTACCTTACGTTCGCGTGGCGTGAAGCCAAGGACGTTGATCTCTCCTTGCTTGGAGAAGAGCTGGCCGCAGAGATTCTTCAGGAGTGTAGTCTTGCCCTCGCCGTTTTTTTACCGAGGAGCCCCTACGACGCTACTCCTGAGGTAGGCTCAGGTCGAGGCCACTGAAGACTGGGCGCCCTGACTTGTAGCCGAAGGAAAGTTGCTTAGTTGTGATCATAGGGACAGTAATATTTATATGTGGTGTACTGCTTGTCTGTAACACTGCAAAGGTAGCAAACTTTTCACAAGGTGTATCACCTATCTGATATTTCTTCTCACTTCCTCTCTACGTATATATACCACGTGCCTCCGAGTGAAGGAGAATCGGGTGAGGGAGCTTGCTGGAATCCCTCTTATATAGGGTGGGTTTTTCAACCAGTACTGGTCACTGAGCTGACCAGTACTGGTCGGAGCTCAGACCAGTACTGGTAATACGAACCAGTACTGCCCCGATGAGTGACCAGTACTGGTTCGTTTTCTCCCTTATAGCCCTCATCTAATTGACTGGTATATAGTCCAATTTGCGGTGTGCTATTTCTCCCGTTGAGATGCGAGCTGTTTCCCAACTGTCTTCCAGCAGTGGACTGATCAAGAGCGCAGGGTGCTTCTGATCCCAGTAATAGGTGCGTCGAAGGTCTACTTTTTGAGCTGTCTTTTTGCTTTTCCTCGAGCGATTGCATCGTATTTGTTGTAGAATGGTGCTTCTAACAGTCAAGTTGCGTAGCGCCATCTTGTGGTTGTATGTGGCAGGATAACAGTGGGTTATAGAGTGTTGTTATATACTTAAATATTTTTAGGAAGTAAGTATTTGTCTTCTTGCAACTTCCGAAAAGAATTTAATTATTACTTTTGCTCGCACTTACAACGGAATATGATTACTGCTCGCGCCTTCGTGCAACAGACTAATCGCTCCTCGGAGCTTTGTGCTGCTCTCAACCTGAATGGTTGGGGGCTTTCCTCCGTTGCTATACCTGATCTACTTCAAGACGGGGCTATTGATACGGCTTATGTATGGATCCCCGTACCGTCTTTCCCTCAATCAGTCGTTTCGCTCACTGCCGCTTGCTTTCCCCACAGGGTGCTGCACAGGGAGCTTTTGCAGCCTTTTCTCTAATCCTAAAGAGAAAGTACAGAGGCCAAGACCACTCTCCGCTTATTTTTTTAGTTTTAAATATGAAGAAAGTACTATCTATCCTCATGATCCTCTTCCTTACGGTCGCTACCGCGATGGCGCAGGGAAAGAGCATCAGTGGTGTCGTCCTCGATGCCACGAATCATGAGCCTGTGATCGGGGCTTCAGTCCTGATCAAGGGCGTACAAGGTCAAGGTGCTTCCACGGACATCAACGGGAAGTTTACCTTGAAGAACGTGAAGTCAGGTGCCGTCCTCGTCGTGTCGTCTATCGGCTACGCGAAGAAGGAGGTCCCTGTCGGTAACCAGACGGAGCTGAAGATCGAGCCTCCGGTGAAGACAACCAGCTCCAAGGTGTCGTCGTCACCGCTCTCGGTATCAAGCGCTCTCAGAAGGCTCTGAGCTATAATGTCCAGGAGATCAAGAACGATGCTCTGACGACGGTGAAGGATGCCAACTTCATGAACAGCCTCAACGGTAAGGTCGCTGGTGTGAACATCCAGCGTAGTGCCCTCGGGTGTCGGTGGTAGCACGCGTGTCGTCATGCGTGGTAACAAGTCGATCTCAGGGGATAATAACGTGCTCTACGTGATCGACGGGGTTCCTGTCGGTAACAGCGCTGACCGTGGTGGTGACGGCTCTGGCTTCGGTGCAGGTCGTGCTTCGGGTGAAGGTATCTCGAATATCAACCCTGACGATATCGAATCCATTAGCGTCCTGACGGGTCCTTCGGCTGCTGCTCTCTATGGTGCAAGTGCTGCTAATGGGGGTTATCCTCATCAATACGAAGAAGGGTGCTGCAGGTCAGCTGCGTGTGAACTTCTCTCTTCGGTAGAGACGGCTTCGCCCTTCATCCCGCCTAAGTTCCAGAATACCTATGGCAATCAGGCTGGGTCAGTACACCTCATGGGGTGATAAGCTCGCTACTCCTTCCGACTATAAGGTACGCGACTTCTACAACCGTGGCGTGACGTTCAATAACTCGTTCAACTTCTCTGTTGGTACGGATAAGAACCAGACCTACTTCTCTGCCTCTGCTATCAATGCTAAGGGATCGTACCCTAACAATAAGTACCATCGCTACAATGCTTCGATTCGCAATACGTCGAAGTTCCTCAATGATAAGCTGACGCTGGACGTCTCGGCTAACTACATCCGTGACTATGCGAACAACATGATCTCCTACGGGGCATACTTCAATCCTATCGTAGGGTGCTTATCTCTATCCCTCGTGGTGAGAACTTCGACCAAGAGAAGTACTTCGAGCGCTACGACGCAGAGCTGGGGTACAATGTACAGCAGTGGAAGCCTGGTAGCATGGGTATGGACGTGCAGAACCCTTACTGGGTAGCATACCGCAACCTGCATCCCGAGGTCAATGACCGCTACATGCTCTTCGGCTCTCTGAAGTATGAGCTGAATAAGAAGATCAACTTCACGGGGTCGTGCTCGTCTGGATAACACCTTCACTGAGCGTGAGACGAAGCTCTATGCTTCTACCTCCAGCGTATTCTCTAAGCCTCTCGGTTACTTCTCTTCTGATGTCAGCTACTTCAAGCAGAAGTATGTGGACTTTCATGGCGAACTACAATTCCCCTATTGCTCAGGACATCAATCTGACGGCTACCCTCGGTACGTCGTATGAAGAGTATGACAATAAGGGTCAGGGCTTTGGTGGACACCTCTTCCTTATCCCTAATAAGTTCATCTTCCCCAATACCAATCAGCTCCAGAGCGGTGGCTCGCAGTCCTCTACGCGTAAGAGTAACTTTCGCAGTCTTCGCTTCTGCTGAACTTGCTTGGCGCAACGCGCTCTATCTGACGCTTACGGGTCGTACGGACAAGCCTTCGCAGCTCGTCGGTAGCGTAGATCCCTGGATCTTCTATCCTCGATCGGTCTCTCTGCTGTCGTCACCGACCTTATCTCTGAGGACCTGCGCGCTAAGCTCCGTCCCTACGCTCTCTTATCTGAAGGTACGTACCTCTTATACGGAGGTGGGTTCTCCTATCCCCTTCACTGGTCTGACCCCAGGTACTATCACGCACTCGATGAGCAGCGGTAAGGTCGAGCCCTTCGACTACTATCCCTCTGCCTGACCTGAAGGCTGAGCGTACGCGCTCTATCGAGCTCGGGGTCGACTCCCGTTGGTTCGGTGGTGCTCTGACGTTTGGTGCTACGGTCTATCAGTCAAATACGCTCAACCAGCTCCTTGAGACCGACCTCGATCCCAGGTACGGGCTAGTAAGAAGCTCTATGTACAGGCTGGTAATGTCCGTAACCGTGGTATCGAAATGACGCTTGGCTTCAACAAGAAGTTTGGTGGCTTTGAGTACAACTCAAGCGTTACGGCTACGGCTAACCGCAATAAGATCCTCAAGCTGGCTTCTGGGTGTCACGAATCCTATCACGCACGAGGTCTTTGACCTGAAGGATATCGTCAAGGGTCGCTTCCGTCTGCGTGAAGGTGGTGAGCTCGGTGACGTCTACGCAGCGAGCGCATCAAGCGTGATGCTAATGGCTATGTAGACTATACCCAGGTCAGTCTCTGGTCACGGAGCCAACGACTCCTTTATAAGCTCGGTTCGGTCAATGCTAAGTGGAACCTCGGCTGAAGCACGGCTTCTCTTATAAGGGCTTCGACCTGAATATGCTCTTCACGGCTCGTCTTGGTGGTATCGTCATCTCGAAGACGCAGGCTGCTCTCGACAAGTTTGGGGTTTCTCAGGCTTCTGCTGATGCACGTGATGCTGGTGGTATCAACATCGGCGAAGGTCTTACCATCGCTCCACAGCAGTTCTACGATGCTGTCTACAACCTCGACTCCTACTACGTCTACTCGGCTACGAACGTTCAGTCTGCAGGAGCTGAGCCTCTCTTACAGCCTGCCTAAGAACTTCCTTGGCAAGACCTTTAAGAATGTAGCCTCTCTGTCTACGCTACGAACCTTTGGATGATCTATAATAAGGCTCCTTACGATCCTGAACTCACGGGGTCTACGGGTACGTTTGGTCAGGGCTATGACTACTTCATGCTCCCCAGCCAGCGCACTATCGGTGCCAGCATCAAGGTCGGCATCTAAGTCGAGTACTTATCTTATCAGATAAAGAAGAAACGAAATGAAGAACTTCAAGAAATTAGTCCTTCCCGCTTTGGCGATGGCCTCAGCGCTGGTCTTCGCCTCCTGCAATCAGGAAGATATCAATACCAGCCGTGTCGAGTGTCACCGATGAGGAGCTCAACCAGGGTGGTCTTGCCTATGGCCTGGCTATGATGAGCCTTCAGCGCTCGGTCATGCCTATCGGCGTCGCTGGCGAAACGGGGCCTGGTAATAGCATGCAGGTCCTCGAGCTTATCTCTACGGGTAACTATGTAGGCTACTACGGGAATAATAACAACTGGAACTTTAACACGGAAGGTACCTGGACGTTCACCAATGGACGTATGAGCATCCCTCTATGGTCTCCTCTACGGGGATGTAGCGAAGTCTTGGCTCCCCATCCACATCCAGGCAAGCCGTGCTAAGGATAACCTGCAGGCTCAGCAGGTCCCTGGCGATGGCCAATATCGTGAAGGTTGTGGGCTGGCTACGTGCTACCGATGCCTTCTAGTCCCTATCGTATATACGAAGGCTGGTAGCGGTGACATCACGCCTACTCCTGACTCTCAGCAGGAGGTCTATAAGGGATGCTTGCGGATCTGGAGAAGAGTGCAGCAGTCCTGCGCGAAGCTCGTGAGTCCGTCCTCTCCCGCAATGACCTCGTCTATAACGGTGATGCCAGCAAGTGGGTTAGCTTGCTAACCCCTGATGCTGCGTATGGCTGTCCGTGTCCACTTCAAGGATGCCGCACTGGCTAAGGAATACATCGCAAAAGGCTTTGATGCTTCCAATGGTGGTGTCATTGAGACTACGGCTGACGAGGCTAAGATCGGTAACTCCGATAAGCAGCCTCTGGCACACCCAGCACTCATCTCTGTAGATCAGTACAATGAGACGCGTATGGGTGCTACCATCTGGTCTTATCTCCAGGGCTACAATGACTCCACGTCTTGAGAAGTACTTCACGAAGGGTACTTACCGCAATATACCAGGCTACTACTTCCTCCCTCCGACCAACAATGAGTCGAAGAAGGAAGGTGCTAATACTGCTCAGTACGCTTCGAAGCCTAACTTCTACGGAAACGCCTCTCTACTGGTTCCGTGCTTCGGAGACGTTCTTCCTCAAGGCTGAGGCCGCTCTTTACGGTCTGATCTCTACGGGGACGGCACAGTCTTACTATGAACAGGGGTGTCCGTCAGTCCTTCGCTGAAGCTGGTGCTGGAGACGCTACGGCTTATCTGGCTCAGACGGGGGTATTGCCCGCTGCAACTACTGTAGCTTACAACCCTTACCTTTCGAGCAGATATAGCGATAACATCTCCTCTGGTAATGTCTCTCCCAACTGGAATGATGTAGATGCTACTCGTAACCTGCAGGAAGTACAGCTTCAGAAGATCATCACGCAGAAGTACCTTGCGCTCTTCCCCAATGCTTATGAAGCATGGACGGAATATCGTCGTACGGGCTATCCCTTCATCATGAAGCCAGCTGATACCGGAGCTCCTTCGCGTATCGGTGGAGATGCCAGCATGCGTGCTCCTGAGCGCTTCTCCTTCCCTGCATCGGCTTTACGATAGCAACCCCCAACCCTCAAAGTCATCCCCTCTCTCCTGGTGGTGTAGACCCTCGGTAAGACTCCGCTGTGGTGGGTGCGTGACAATCGTCCTAATCAGTAACTCTAAAAACGAATCATCTATGAAGATGCTTAAATATGCGCTTGTCGCAGCTATGGCCCTCGCCTCTGTCGCTTGTAGCAAGTGGACTGATGATGAGCGCTTGACCTTCGACAATCAGAAGGACCTCCAGCGAGCCATTCCCTCTCATTGAGTTGACGAGTGCCGATCAGCTCACCGCAGAGCAGCAGAAGTATTACAGCGAGCTCCGTGCATGGAAGCAGACGCCTCACGTACGTGGCTTCGGCTGGTTCGGTGGCTGGACGGCTAAAGGGTACGGATCCACAGAAGTACCTCCGTATGCTTCCCGATAGCGTCGACATCGTATCTCTCTGGGGTACGCATGGTGAGCTGACCGAGGATCAGAAGACTGACCTCAAGCTCTTCCAGGACGTCAAGGGGGTAAGGTCCCTCCTTTGCTGGATCGTTTCAGAACGTCGGTGATCAGCTTACTCCTCAAGGGTAAGACGCAACGGACTATTGGGATCACGGAGAAGGGTGGTGGCGACTTCCTCGAAGGTGTCAAGGCTCTATGCTAATGCTATCTGTGATACCATCGAGAAGTACAACCTCGATGGCTTTGATATCGACTATGAGCCCTATTATGGTGGTTCTGGTAATCTGGCTACTGCTCTTCAGGCTCATGAAGATGGTGAGACCTATCACTATGACTGGAAGTATCCCGCTGCTGACTATGTGGGTGCAGAGGCAGATGTCACGATGCCCCTCGAGCGCAATATCGGTATGTACACCTTCGTCAAGACGCTCTATGATCGTCTGCATCCCCAAGGGCCGAATCATCCTCTTCTGACGGTGAGCCTTATAGCTCTCTAGCAAGCCTCTAAGATGATCGACTTCTATGTCTATCAGGCTTATGATGAGCTAGCAGCTCGACTCCGCAGCTCTAGAATGAAGACCTACGTCGAAGGGAGCGAATCTGATCAACTGGGAGGGTAAGACCTTCCTCACCTGGAGTTCCAGAAGTACTCTCAAGACGGGTGGTTTCGTTATACCAGCTCTAACCCTGAGATTCAGAAGCTTGATGCTGGTCGTCAGATCATGGACTATGCTACGATGCTCATGCCCTAATGGCAAGCGTATCGCTGGTATCGGTACTTATCACATGGAGCTTGATACGGAGGGTGGCAGCTATCGCTTCCTTCGCCAGGCTCTCAATGCCGGTAATCGCGTCAGCGACACCCAGAAGGCAGACTTCCAATAATGGCTAACAGAGAAAAACAAGAGTTTGATGAAAAGAATAGTATATGCGCTCCTCGCAGCAAGCCTTCTCGGGTAGCTGTCAGAATGAGCTTTTACAACGATCCCGCAAAGGATCATCAGAGCGAGCAGGGGATCTATATCCACGGTCAGGAGCAGACGCAGATCTTCCTCCTTAGTGGTGCATCGCAGGATGCAAATGGATCCTCGTGTAGCCTTGTCAAGCCTGCTTCGTCTACCGTCACGGTGAACTTCACCGTCGGCTCACAGGCACAGCTCGACGCTTATAACGCTAAGAACGGGACGAGCTACAAGCTCCTTCCTTCGACGATGTATGAGCTTCCTGCTTCGGTGACTATTCCCTGCAGGTCAGACCTCGGCTTCGATCCCCGTCAAGCTGAAGGCCGTTACCTTCTCAAGTGGCGAAGTCTTCGCCTGCCCATCCAGCTGCAGGGGAGCAATCCTCACGCTATCGGCGGGTCAAAGTGAAGCGATCATCGTCGTCGACCAAGCTACCGAGACGAAGGCTCTCAGCATCAACACCGGTAATGAGATCGCTGCTTTACTTCGCAGAAGATATCCTTGTGCCCCAGTGGACGATGGAAGTCATGGTCAAGCGCAGCAATATCAATGGTGCACTTGCTGGTACGAAGTTCGTCGGTGCGTCGGATGACAAGAGCGAAATCTACCCTGTCGTCGGCAAGGATGGTTCGTTCTTCCGCACGGGTGGTACTGACCTCTCGCCTCGAAGGATATCATGCCTCTCGAAGACAACAAGTGGTACATGTTCTCCTTCGTCTATGACGGGGCGAACGTCTCAGTCTACTGCAACGGCCGTCAGGTGCCTTTCGCAGCCTGTACGTGATGGCGACTACAAGCTTGGTGGCTTCTGGCTCAGCACCACGCTGGTCTGATGCGCGAACTGCGATTCTACAAGGTCGCACGTACCCCAGCTCAGATCGCAGCTAAACGTCTGGAAGATGGCTGATCCTAAGGATACGAAACCCTCGTAGCATACTATCCTATGAATGGTAAGAAGTATGATCCCTGCTACAGGTAAGGTCACGGAGGATGAGACTCAGATCTGGGACTGGTCTGCTGGTGCACACCACTTCCCTCAGCCTCCAGGGTGCAACCTTCGTCGACAATGCAGGTAAGCCCTTCCGCTTCCCCGTCACGGAGTAAGCCTCTTCGGTAATACTTTCCTTAGGATCCGCCCCTCGAAGGTCCGTCCTTCGAGGGGCGGATTCTTTTGCTGGGAGGAGAAAGGGGGAAGAAGAGTAGGGGAAAGCAAGCCCAAGCTGCTCTCGAGGCGATAGGTAGCTTCTCCAGATTGTAGCAAAAGTATATAGCTTCGGTCAAATAGTATATACCCTGAGGTAGTATATACCCTTCGAAAAGGGTATAGCCTCTCCAAATGTTATATTACTTCTCACTGAATGTTATATTACTTTTCAGCCGGATGTTATATTACTTTTGGTCGGATGTTATATTACTTTTCTGGTCGGAAGTTATATTACTTCTCTCCGAATGTTACTCTACTTCCTCCAGAAAGTAGAGGTATTTTCATTGAAAAAGTAGAGGTATTTCTGATGAAAGTAGAGGTATTTTTTCAGCGGGTCATTGGAGGGGGAGAGACGGGTCAATTGAAGGGCGAATGAACAGCTTTTGCTTCGCTCCGAAGGTGCTTCGAGGAGCGGGCGTGAGTAGTGTTTCTTCTGCTCGCTTGATGAATGCCTTTCGCACACGTGCTATACGGTGGAATTGCGCTATTTTTGTCGGGGCGATATCCGCCCAACCTCAAGCTTACACGACAAGTAATGGCAAGAATAATGACCAAAACCGGAGACAAGGGAACCACTGGAATATTCGGTGGCGAGCGAGTCCCCAAAGATGATCCACGTATCGAAGCTAACGGTGCGATGGACGAACTCAATGCCCACCTTGGATTGATAAGAGCCCACATCCCTACGGAAGATCCCCGTCACCGCTTCTTCGGCGAAGTGCAGATGCGCATCATGCAAGCCATGAGCCTTATCGCTACACGTAGCGAGCGCCGCGAAGAGAATCCCAACCACTTTCGACCTGCAGTGGGTCGAGGAGTTGGAAGCTGAGACGGCGCGCCTGATGGCTGAGATCCCAGAGAATGGCTTCTTCATCCTCCTGGCGGCACGATCCTCTCGGCCGAAATGCAGCTGGCGCGCACCGTCGCACGACGTGCCGAGCGCCGCTTATGGACCTTGGAGCGACTGGATCCACTTCCCGAGGGGCTGATCCCTCGGGTCAATCGAATGAGCGACTGGCTCTTTCGTCTCGGCCAAATGGGAGATGCACCAGCAGGGGCTGGCCAGAAGATCGCTGGCAGGCCTTCAGCTACAAGCGCAAGAAAAAGCAGCCAACCCCGCTGAATAATGGATAAGATCGAGAGCAAACGACTGGCACCGCTGATGCTCGTCGGTACAGGAAGTGACGTGGGGAAGAGCATCCTCACGGCGGGATTTTGTCGCATCTTCAAGCAAGATGGCTACAGACCTGCGCCGTTCAAAGCGCAGAACATGGCTCTAAACTCCTTCGTTACGCCCTGAGGGATTAGAGCTGGGCGCGCGCAAGCTGTGCAAGCTGAGGCCGCAGGTATCCCTTGTCACACGGACATGAATCCTGTGCTTCTCAAGCCCAGCTCAGATAAGACGTCCCAGGTCATCCTGCATGGGCGACCCCATCGGCACAAAGATGCGTACCAATACTTCCGTACCGTGGGGCGCGGTGAGCTTCGTGGCGAAGTGCATGCAGCCTTTGATCGCTTGGCTTCCGCCACAACCCCATCGTACTCGAAGGTGCAGGGAGTATCTCCGAGCTGAACCTCCAGGACTCGGACATTGTGAATATGCCGATGGCTGCGTATGCTGGCGCTCGGGTAATCCTTTGTCGCCGATATCGATCGTGGAGGAGTCTTCGCCTCAGTCTATGGCTCGATCATGCTGCAGAAGCCTGAGTGGCGGGAGCTGATCGTAGGAGTCATCATCAATAAGTTCCGCGGTGACCTGCGCCTCTTCGACGAAGGGCGCCAGCTTCTGGAGTCACTTTGTGGCGTGCCTGTACTTGGAGTCGTCCCTGCAGCATGAATGACGTGCACATCGAAGAAGAGGACTCCGTCGCGCCTCGAAGCGTGCTTTCTCCGCTCAGCAGGGGAAGGTCAACGTGGCAGTCGTATTGCTTTCGCTACATATCCAACTACACCGACTTCGCGCGCCTCGAGCAAGATGAGCGCGTTCATCTCTTCTATACGAACAATGTAGAGGAGCTGCAGCAGGCAGATATCATCATTGTGCCTGGGAGCAAGAGCACCCTCTCGGACCTGTATGAGCTGCGCCGCAACGGAGTAGCTCAAGCTATCATCCGCGCTCATCGTGCAGGGAAGACGATCCTCGGTATTTGTGGCGGGTATCAGATCTTAGGCCAAGAGGTTTACGACCCAGATGGGGTAGAGGGTGACTTGACTCGTCTGCCAGGCTTAGGCTTGCTCCCGATCGCAACGGAGATGGCTGCCGAGAAGGTAACTACACAAGCGACCTTCACTCTTATCGGTAGCGACGTCCCTGCAGTGGCTATGAGATCCATATGGGGAGAAGCCGTGTCGTAGATGGCTTCGATGCCTCGCCCTTAGTCCAGATGTCTGATGGACGTCTTGAGGGCTACTGCATCGGAGATCATTGCATGGGTACCTACCTGCATGGCATTCTCGACAATGAGATCTTTATCGAGCGACTGCTTCAGCCCTTCGCTGAGCGCCTTCACGAGCAAGCTGCGGGGCAAGACTATGCCACCTTCAAGGAAACTCAGTACGACAAGCTCGCCGAACATCTCCGCCAGCACGTCGATCTGGAGCGAATCTATCAGCTACTTGAGCGATGAGAGACGGACACGGCGATGACCTCCACCGCTATGAGCGGATACGTGCGAACTTCAGCTCGAATGTAACGAGCCTCACGGACCCCACTTTCGCTGCGGGAATACCTCAGAGGAGAGATCGATCGTATTGGTTCGTACCCCGAGCCTACGGCAGCTTCGCTTGGGAAAATCCCTTGCGAAGCATCACGGCATTAGTAGATGGCGAGGTGCTCGTGACAAGTGGTGCGACCGAAGGGATCTACCTCATCGCACAGGCTTATCGAGAGCTTGTACATTATTATAGCCCTGATCCGACCTTCAGTGAATATAGAGATGCGGGAAGACTCTTTGCACGTGAGCAGCGGGAGCTGGAGACTTTTGAGCCCGGTCAAGATGCTTCTGCGGGAGTCTATTGGCTTTGCTCACCGAATAATCCCACGGGGCAGGTCTATTCGCAGGACTTTTTAGAGGCTACTTTGGAGTCGCTATCCCGCAGATCTACTTTCGTCATCGATAGCTCGTACAGCTACTTTCACGGAGGCTACTCTTCCTGATCCCCAAAGAAACCATACGGCGTTTCCCCAACGTCATCTTTTGTCGCTTCGCTCACGAAGCGCTATGCTATGCCAGGATTGCGCTTGGGATATGTGATGGCGCACAGTGAGGTCATTGACCGACTAAGCGAATATGCTGCGCCGTGGTCGGTTGGATCGCTCGCCATCTCAGCAGGAGAATGGATCGTCCGTAATGACTTCCCGCACCTACTGGACCGACGTCAGCTCTTTGTAGAGAGTGAGCGTCTATGGAATGCTATCAAGTCGCTCCCATACTTCGATCCTCAGCCGACGGATACGCACTTCTTCCTTGTGCGTTGTACTCATCCAGCGATAGGAAGTGGCGCCGAGCTGAAGGAGATCTTAGCGCAGCGTTACGGGCTTTTGGTTCGTGATGCGACGAACTTTGGCTACTCTTCCCCACGATACGTATTGCAGCGCAGCGCCCTGAGGAGAATGATCTGCTCATCGCAGCACTCACCGAGCTCTCCTCTTCACTTAAGCTTACTTTATGATCCGAGTAGAGGTCATCATCCCCTTAGCCTTAGATGGGCTCTTTAGCTACGCTGTTCCCGAGGCGCTTATTAGTGAAGCGCCTGGATTCAGTATGGGTTGTCGTGTCGTTGTGCCTTTTGGTGGCAAGCGATACTATACGGGGGTGGTCTTCTCTATGGATAAGGAGGCGGAGATATCGGCATATAAGGAGGTCGAGCAAAATCCTGATTCTGCTCCGATCATCCCCGAGGCTACGCTGAAGCAATGGGAATGGATGGCATACTATTATGCTCTGTCCGCTGGGCTCCATCCTTCGAGATGCGCTTCCCTCAGGGCTACTTCCCGAGAGCAAGACGATGCTTTCGCTTGTGGAAGGCTTTGAGGCGGAAGGCGCACTTCCTCATGCGGAGCTACTGATCTTAGATACACTTGCCGAGAAGGGGGCGATGACGACGGAGCAACTGGAGCGACTTGTAGGGCGAAGACTTACTCGTCCGCTCCTCCATCTCATAGAGTTGGGAGCGGTACATACTGAGGAGGCGCTCCAGCCACGCTATCGTCCGAAGCTCGCCCGCTATCTTCGCCTTGCTCCCGAATATCAAGAAGATGAGGAGCTCTCATCACTCTCTTTCGATGGACTCTCACCGTGCACCACGGCAAGCTAGAGCTATTGATGGCCTTCCTTGAGGCACTTCGAGAGACGGGACAAGATCATTCAGGAGCCTTACACCGCTCCGTCTTGCTCGAAGCGGTGCCAAAGAGCGAAGCACAACTACGTGCTCTCATTGAGAAAAGGTGTCTTGGAGCAGGTCTTAGAGCCTGTAAGCCGACTGCGAGCCGTGGAGCCTTCAAGCAGAGAATCCTCTATTGCTGATGTAGAACCATTGACCCATCCCGTGACACTCTATTACGGGCATACGGCAGAGGATAAAGAACGCTATGTCTTGGGGCAGATCGCTGCGACACTGGCTCGTGGTGGTCAGGTGCTCTATCTAACTCTTCGGTGCATTCGGTCCCTTCGGCAGCTGGCTTTTATGCAGCGACTTGCCGAGATCGCAGGAGCCAATTACTATCCCTATCATAGTCTCATCGGTGAGGCTGTGCGAGTGGAGACGTACCTTCGGCTCTCTAAGCTCGATGGCCCTGCCCTTGTCGTGGGGACACGTTCGGCTATATATGTGCCGCTTCCTCGCTTATCTCTGGTTATCATTGACGAGGAGCAGGAGTATCTTTATAAGCAACAGCTCGTAGCTCCACGCTATCATGCTCGCGATGTTGCTCTTTGGCGAGCGCACCAATCAGGGGCTCAAGTGCTCCTTACTCCCTTACACCCTCGGCAGAAGTACTCTTCCATGCCTCTGCGTGGAAAGTACCAGCTACTACGTCCCGAGTCTTTCCCTGCGGAGACTAGTTCGCAATCCCAGCAGGTATTACCCACCATAGAGCCTCATTGATCTTAAGCGCCTACGGCAGCTACGTGAGGTCGAGTGGGGACATACGCTGACGCCCTACCTCCTTGAAGAGATTCGCTCCACGATAGCTCGAGGAAAGAAGGTCCTGCTCCTGCAGAATCGTCGTGGCTATGCTCCTTATGTGACGTGCGATGCCTGCCAAACCCGCCTGCTGTGCCCGAACTGTGACGTGAGTCTTACTTATCACCGCACTCGAGCAGCCCTTCTCTGCCATTACTGTGGTTACACAGCTGCGCTACCCGAGGCTTGCCCGAGCTGTGGAGCCATTGAAGTCACGACAAAGTCTGGGCTTCGTCCCGCGCTGCGTCAAGTAGGCTATGGTATCGAGCGAGTGGAAGAGGAACTCAAGGAGAAGCTTCCCGCCTATGAAGTGCTACGTATCGACAGCGATACCTTTTCATCGCAGAAGAAGCGTATGGAGCTACTTGAGCAGATCGAGTCGGGAAGTGCTGAGATCCTCTTGGGTACCCAGCTTATACGCAACCAACCGATATGGGAGGGTATTGGCTTAATTGCCGTTGTACAGCTCGATGCCGTCTTGGGTGTTCCTGACTTTCGCTCGGAGGAACGTGCCTATCAGCTGCTCTATCAGCTTAGACTTCGCTCCCGTGCTCCTCGGGAAGACTGCCCTCGCTACTTGATCCAAACGAGTAGTACGGAGCAAGCCTTCATCAAGGCGCTGCAAGTCGGTGACTACGATATCTTCATCAACGAGGTTCTCGCAGAGCGTGAAGCGACGAACTTCCCTCCATTCACCCGCCTAACACACCTTTGGCTACGAGGAAAGGATGAGCGCTTACTGGCCTCTGCGGCCTTAGTCCTCTCACAGTATCTCAAGGGATTGCTCCCCTGGCGAGCGCGTAACGGATCCCACAGATTCCCTGATTTAGCTCGCTTGGAAGGCTACTACCAGAGGCAGATCGTCATACGTCGTCCCTTTCCAGCAGTCCTACCGAGAGGAGCGTGCAGCCTTTGCTTCAGCACTACAGCAGCTACGGCTCTCTATGCCCGAGAGCAAGCGCCTGCAGATCTTCTTCGATGTAGATCCTCTCTAACTCCCTCGCGAAATGTCTTTCATAGAATCAAGGGCGAAGGCTTATCGTAAGCCTTCGCCCTTGTTGCTTTCGATGTGGGGTTAGTTATCCCTATGATCGTGCGCTCACCGAGGAGATCGGAGAGGCGACGCTTTCTGGACATTGAGGCGCGTGATCTCGGTCATGCATTCGAGGATCTTTGTGCTGTCTCCTGCTCGCTGGGCTTGCTTGATCTCCCTGATGTAGCCCGTCAATGAATCGCACCAAGAGCGCCATCTTATAGCTGTTGCAAGCGCGTAGGGCAAGTGAGCCCAAGTAGCGAGCCTCCTTGCGGGCTTCTTCTTCGCGCTCTTCCTCTTCGCTGAGGATGCGGGAGGAGAAGGAGCTACCAGCACCACCGATGTGGAGATCTTGGTCGGGACGATATTCCCAAGAGATCGCCTCGGCAAGGAGGGCTGTCGTGATCTCTCGGAGTGGCGCCTCAGGGATGGTTGGCAAAAGTAGGTCGCAGGGGAGATCTGCTTCGAGGCACTCACTGCGAAGCTCAGTCATGAAGCGAGCAAAGAGTGGGAGAATACTCTTGGTCTGCGCCGACCATGATGAGCTCGCGCTCGATGAAGTAGCTCAGGATAAAAAGTAGAGTCCTGCTCAGGGATAAATCTCGTCTTCAAACTCTGGAGTACCCTAAGCCCTGGGGGATGATGATCTCACGATCGCTGTAGAGTAGGAGCAGCTGCATGAGTTCACGCTCGAAGGGCTTGATGCTTTCCTCGACGACCAGCGGGCTGAGATATTCGTCGATGACGGAGCAGGCTCGGTGGGTGTCGGCTCCGTGAAGGATGGAGGGACAGGTGCAGATGGAGTAGGGGGAGCGACTGGTGCTGTACGTTGCGGGGAGGTGAAGCCCTGAGCTGTGACACCTTGACGGCGGAGCTTATTGACCTCGGACTGCAGGAGCTCTTCGCTCATCCTCAGAGCTGTCGAAGAGCTTTGTATCAGCACAGCACGCTGGATGGTGTCGGGGATGAGTGCGATGCTGCGCATGATGTCGGATATCAGCTCAGCTCGGCGCAGGGGATCCCGCTCCATCTCCTCGTGGTAGAGGTCGATCTTGAAGTGGATGAAGTCCGTCTCGTGCTCATCCAAATAGGCTTGGAGCTCGGTATTGCTGTGGCTGCGTGCGAAGGAGTCGGGGTCCTCGCCATCAGGCAGGAGCACGACCTTGATGCGGAAGCCTTCCTCCAGCAGAAGGTCAATACCGCGCAGGGCAGCCTTTGATCCCTCGCGGCATCGCCGTCGTAGAGCACGGTGATGGTCGTGGTGAAGCGACGGATAAGGCGTATCTGATCGATCGTGAGGGCTGTCCCCGAAGAGGAGACGACGTTCTCAATCCCTGCCTGATACATAGATAGGACGTCGGTGTAGCCTTCGACGAGGTAGCACTTGCCGAGCTTGGAGATTGCGCTCTTTGCCCAATAGAGGCCGTAGAGCTCACGGCTCTTCGAGTAGATGAGGCTCTCGGGGAGTTGACGTATTTGGCTGTCTTAGCTGTCTTACTCATCACGCGCCCACCGAAGGCTGCATAGCGCCCGCTGAGGTTGCGCACAGGAAGATGACGCGCCCACGGAAGCGGTCGATAGCTTTGCCGGGGTGGTCTTCATATTCGATGGATAGTCCGACTTCGGCGAGGCGCTTCAGCGGGTAGCCCGACTTAATGGCTTGCTCTGTGAAGGCAGTCTTTGACTCGGGGGCGTAGCCGAGGCCGAAGCGCTCGATGGTCTCAGGGCGGATACCACGCTCACGGAAGTAGGCAAGACCCCACCGTACGCCCTTCCTCGGTCTCGGTAAGCTGCGTCTGGAAGTACTTTGCTGCGTAGTCATTGATGATGAAGAGGCTCACGCTCGCTATTGCGCTGCTTCTCCTCGCTCTCCTCGCGCTCGACGACCTCGATATTGTACTTCTTCGCCAGATACTTTCAGCGCATCCGAATAGGAGAGCTGCTCGTGCTTCATGATGAAGTTCAGCGGCGTACCGCCTTCGCCACAGGAGAAGCACTTGCAGATATTCTTAGCGGGATTGACGTAGAAGGAGGGATTCCTATCGCTATGGAAGGGGCACAGCCCGACGTAGCTCACACCTTGGCGGCGTAGGCTGATGAAGTCGCTGACGACATCGAGGATCTGTGCGGAGTCGAGGATGCGCTGTCGGGTCTGCTGATCGATCACGGTCGGGAAGGAGGCTATGGGGAGGGATTAGAGAGGAAGGCGCTTGAGGTCTTCGGGCGTATCGATGCCGATGGACTCTTGGTCAGAGAGCATGACGCGGATGCGCAGGCCAGCCTCGAGCCAACGGAGCTGCTCGAGACGCTCGCTTACCTCCAGCGGGGAGGTGGGAAGGCTCTGTATCGTCGGGAGGACGTGGGTGCGGAAGGCGTAGAGCCCGATGTGCTTGAGGAAGGTATGTTCCTTCGCCCAAGGCCCTTCGACTGAGCGGAGATAGGGGATGACGGAGCGACTGAAGTAGAGTGCATAGCTCGTGGAGGTGCTACGCACGAGCTTGACGGCGTTCGCTAGCCAGCTCTTCGTTGGTCGCCGTGGAGGGGAAGGGCTGGGCCAAGGTCGCCAGATCTACCGAAGGGATCGTCGAAGGCCGAGATAAGGAGTCGGATCTGCTCGTCGGCGATGAAGGGCTCATCTCCCTGTAGATTGATCAACACATCTGCGGGCTCTCCGAGGAGCTGGTAGGCCTCGAGGCAGCGCTCGGTGCCCGACTGGTGGTCGGGCGAAGTCATCACGGCGCGGTAGCCCCGCTCGGTGACCGTGGAGAAGATCCGCTCATCGTCGGTGGCGACGACGACATCGGGGCACACAGCGAGGGCACGCTCTACGACACGGATGATCATAGGCTTACCCCCGATATCTACGAGGGGCTTGCCTGGGAATCGGGTCGAGGCGTAGCGGGCGGGTATGATGGTCAGGATGCGCATAGCTTGAAGTTGCATTATTGTCTTGTTAGGTGAAGCCTCTGCGGACTCACTGTGCAAAGATACTACCATTCGCGGAGCATCTCGCAGTGCGGGCTGATGTCGTGCCGAGGCGAGTGCGAAGCGAGCGCATACCCGTCTCTTTATCGCGAGAGAGAAGGTGAATCGGAGTGCCCAAAGCTTGGAGATCGCCCGCTCTATATGCGCAAAGAAACTTTCTGTATATACGCAGGGAAATTTCTGTATATACGAAAATGAATTTCTCGCATATGCGAAAATTTTATCGCCGTGCGCACAGAGATTTATCGCCGCATATTCAGCGCCTTCTCTGCGGGTATGACTGCACCTTTTTGCCTTCCTCTTCCCAGTCAGAAGACCATCCCCTGAAGCGCTCTGAGGAGCTCCAGGGGATGAGCTATTAGGGAGAGCCTTGCGCTTACTTGTACTCGGCCCAGCTCTTGATCTGCAGATCCTCGATGGGGAGCGTGCAGAAGGCGGTGATGAAGGCCGAAGCCAGACGAGCGTTGGTCAGCAGTGGGATGTTGAGGTCAATGGCCGCGCGACGCAGACGGTATCCGTTGGTGAGCTCACCAGCGGTGAGGTTCTTATTGATGTTCACCACCATGTCGATCTTGCGCTCATGCAGGAGGTCGAGGGCTTGGGGCTGCTTCCCTTCGTCGGTAGGCCAGAAGACCAGCGTGGAGGGGATGCCGTTCTCTGCCAGCATGTCGTGCGTGCCCTGCGTAGCGTAGAGCGCATAGCCCTTGTTGTGCAGGAGCTGGGCTGCATCGAGCATGTCGACCTTCTGCTTGTAGCCACCCGTGGAGAGGAGGACGGAGCGCTCGGGGATGCGGTAGCCGACGGAGAGCATTGACTTCAGTACGGCCTCGTTGGTGTCGTCACCGAGGCAACCGACTTCACCCGTACTCATCATGTCGACGCCGAGCACAGGGTCGGCCTTCTGCAGGCGAGCGAAGGAGAACTGCGACGCCTTGATCCCTACATAGTCGAGGTCGAAGGCGCTCTTATTGGGCTTCGACTCGCTGCCCGAGCATAATGCGCGTGGCGAGCTCGATGAAGTTAATCTTCAGCACCTTGCTCACGAAGGGGAAGCTGCGAGAGGCACGGAGGTTACATTCAATGACCTTGATCTCGCTGCCCTTAGCGAGGAACTGGATATTGAATGGCCCTGAGATGTGCAGCGCTTCGGCGATCTGGCGGCTGATGCGCTTGATGCGGCGTACCGTCTCGACGTAGAGCTTCTGACCTGGGAACTGAATCGTCGCGTCGCCCGAATGTACCCCAGCGAACTCGATATGCTCGCTGATGGCGTAGGCGACGATCTCACCACGCTGGGCTACGGCATCGATCTCGACTTCCTTTAGCGTGCTCGATGAACTGGCTCACCACGACGGGGTGCTCCTTAGAGACATCAGCAGCCAACTCGAGGAAGCGGTAGAGCTCTTCTTGGTTGGAGCAGACATTCATCGCTGCCCCCGAGAGGACGTAGCTGGGACGCACTAGTACGGGGAAGCCAACCTCGGAGATGAACTGGTCGATATCCGAGAGGCTCGTCAGCTCCTGCCAGCGGGGGCTGGTCGATGCCGAGCCTCGTCGAGCATGGCGGAGAACCTGTGGCGGTCCTCTGCATTATCGATGTCCTCAGCCTGCGTCCCTGAGGATGGGGGATGCGCTGCGAGTGGAGCTTGAGAGCGAGGTTATTGGGGATCTGTCCACCCGTAGAGAGGATGACACCGCGTGGCGTCTCCAGATCAAGGATGTCAAGCACGCGCTCGAAGGTCAGCTCATCGAAGTACAGACGGTCGGTGATATCGTAGTCCGTGCTGACTGTCTCGGGATTATAGTTGATCATCACCGAGCGGTAGCCTTGCTCGCGAATCGTCTGCAGGGCGTTGACGCCACACCAGTCGAATTCTACCGAGCTACCGATGCGGTAAGCACCTGAGCCGAGGACGACGACGGAGCGTCCATCTCCCCTCATAGTTGATATCGCTGTGCGTGCCGCTATAGGTGAGGTAGAGGTAGTTCGTCTCTGCAGGATATTCGGCTGCAAGCGTATCGATCTGCTTGACGACGGGGATGATGCCCAGTTGCTTGCGCTGGGAGCGCACGGCAAGGGCTTCCTTGTCCCCAGTCTTCACGCCCCTTATCTGCGAGGACGAAGCGTGCGATCTGGAAGTCGGAGAAGCCCCTGACGCTTGGCGCGAAGCAGGAGCTCGTAAGGGAGCTTATCGATAGCGGCTACTTCGCCGAGACGCTGGGAGGTGCGGACGATGCTCTGGAGCTTGTCGAGGAACCAGCAGTCGATCTTCGTCAGCGCATGGATTTGCTCGATAGTATATCCTGCGTGTAGTGCCTGACTGATGGCGAAGATACGCGTGTCGGTGGGTGCCTTGAGTGCCTTATCCAGCTCGTCAGTGGGGATTTCCTTCGTATTGTTGCCTACGAAGCCATGCATGCCTTGGCCGATCATACGCAGGCCCTTCTGCATCGCTTCCTCGAAGGTGCGTCCGATAGCCATGACTTCCCCTGACGGACTTCATGCTACTGCCGAGCTCTGCGAGATACGCCGTGAACTTCCCTAAGTCCCAGCGAGGGATCTTGCACACGACATAGTCCAGTGCGGGCTCGAAAGAAGGCGGGGGTAGTGCGCGTCACGGAGTTCTTTAACTCAAAGAGGCCGTAGCCTAGCCAAGCTTAGCCGCGACGAAGGCCAGCGGATAGCCCGTAGCCTTAGAGGCCAAGGCCGAGGAGCGTGATAGACGTGCATTGACCTCAATGACGCGATAGTCTTCGCCTCGGGGGTCGAGGGCGTACTGCACATTACATTCCCCGACGATGCCGATGTGGCGCACGATACGGATGGCGATCTCGCGGAGCTTATGGTATTCGTTATTTGTCAGCGTCTGCGAGGGAGCGATGACGATACTCTCACCGGTATGGATACCGAGCGGGTCGAAGTTCTCCATATTACAGACGGTGATACAGTTGTCGTAGCAGTCACGTACGACCTCGTACTCGACTTCCTTCCAGCCCTTGAGGCTCTTCTCTACAAGGACCTGAGGTGAGAAGGCGAAGGCCTTGCTACACAGTTCGTCAAGCTCAGCTTCGTTGTCGCAGAAGCCGCTACCCAAGCCACCGAGAGCGTAGGCTGCGCGGATGATGACGGGGTAGCCCAGCTCTTGGGCTGCACGGCGCGCATCTTCGGTCGTCTCTACGGCGTGGCTCTGGATCGTCTTGACGCTGATCTCATCGAGCTTGCGAGCGAAGAGGTCACGGTCTTCGGTGTTCATGATAGCCTCGACGGGCGTACCCAGTACCTCGACATTATACTTCTCGAGGACGCCGCTCTGATGGAGCGCTACACCGCAGTTGAGAGCCGTCTGTCCACCGAAGGCAAGGAGAATGCCCTGAGGACGCTCCTTCTCGATGACCTTCTCGATGAAGAAGGGGGTGACGGGGAGGAAGTAGATCTCGTCAGCAATGCCTTCGGAGGTCTGTACCGTGGCGATGTTGGGGTTGACGAGTACGGTGCGTATCCCCTCTTCGCGCATGGCCTTGAGTGCCTGTGAGCCGGAGTAGTCAAACTCGCCAGCTTCACTCGATCTTCAGCGCTCCCTGATCCGAGGAGCAGTACCTTCTGTATCTTATTCTTGTCGATCATAGTCTCGTGCTATTGGGAGGGGTAATTAAAGCAGGTTGAGGAACTCCTCGAAGATGAAGAGCGTATCGGTCGGGCCACTGCAGGCCTCGGGATGGAACTGAGCAGAGAAGAAGGGTAGGCGCTCGTGGCAGATCCCTTCGTTCGTGCCGTCATTGAGGTTGATATACTTCTCACGCCAGCCCTCACCGAGGGTGGAGGCATCTACGGCATAGCCGTGATTTTGGCTGGTGATGAAGCAGCGGTTCGTACCTACCTCGCGTACAGGCTGGTTGTGGCTACGGTGTCCGTACTTCATCTTGCTGATCTTTGCTCCTGCAGCTGCGGCGAGGAGCTGATTGCCCATGCAGATCCCGCAGATGGGCTTCTCCTTAGCGAAGGCCTTGCGGATATGCTCGACGGTGACGCTACACTTATTGGGGTCGCCAGGGCCATTCGAGAGGAAGAGCCCGTCAAAGTCAATCTGATTAAAATCATAGTCCCAGGGTACGCGGTAGAGCGTGATCTCTGGGCGGATGAGGTTGCGGACAATATTGTTCTTCGCGCCGCAGTCTACGAGCACGACCTTCTTAGGCCCATTACCATAGATCGTGATCTCCTTGGGAGAAGCTTCAGCTACAAGATTACGTGCGTTGGGGTCATCAAACGGGATATCTTCGCAGCCCTCGAGAAGAATCTTCCCCTTCATCGAGCCCTTTTCGCGAAGGGTCTTAGCGAGCTCACGCGTATCAATGCCCGTGAGGCCGAAGACCTTCTCACGGCGGAGCCAGTCACCGAGCGAGCCCTCGGAGTTCCAGTGACTGTACTCCTCGGAGTAGTCGGAGACGATGATCCCCAAGGGATGTATCTCATCGCTCTCGCGGAAGAAGGCTATACCATTTTCATCGTGCTTGGGAGAGGGGACGCCGTAGTTACCCACCAGAGGGTAGGTCATCACGAGGATCTGCCCTCGGTAGCTGGGGGTCCGTAAAGCTCTCGGTGTAGCCCTGTCATAGCGGTGTTGAAGACAACCTCGCCTGCTACGGGGGCTTCTGTAGCCGAAGGAATACCCCTCGAAGCGGCTGCCGTCATCGAGGATTAGGGTAGCTCTCTTGTAGTCTTGCATAGGGATGGATACTTTGTGAGAATGGAGTGTAGAAGGGATTGCTCGAGGCTTTTTATAAGAGAAAAAGCCGTCTACCAAGCAGAGCTTGACATACGGCTTTCTTATATCTTGTGTCGCTCGTGGGGAGCGAAGACCCTCAGTATCATTGACGTGATTAGTGATGTTACGCAGGGCTTCTTTAGCCTGCCTTGCACGCAAAGATAGCTGTGGGTGGAACCGCCTCGCCCCTTGCTCCACGATCGAAGTGGTAGCGAGAGGGGCGAGGCGGCATCAATAGGGGGATGATTAGAGTCCGAAGCGCTGGCGGAGCGTGTCTACGTAGTCCAGCTTCTCCCAGGTGAAGAGCTCGACTTCGTGGGCGACATTGCCACGGCTATTCGTAGAGAAGTACTTCGTGATCTTGCGAGGCTCACGGCCGAAGTGCCCGTAGCTGGCTGTCTCACGATAGATAGGAGCACGGAGCTTGAGACGCTGCTCGATAGCATAGGGGCGGAGGTCAAAGACTTCGTCTACGAGCTTGGCGATCTCGGCATCGCTGAGAGAGACATGGCTCGTCCCATTGGTGTTGACGAAGATGCTGATCGGCTCAGCGACCCCGATAGCATAGGCGAGCTGTACGAGTACTTCGTCAGCGACGCCAGCGGCCACGAGGTTCTTCGCGATGTGGCGAGCTGCATAGGCTGCAGAGCGGTCTACCTTAGAGGGGTCCTTACCAGAGAAGGCACCACCACCATGGGCGGCCTTACCTCCGTAGGTATCGACGATGATCTTACGCCCCTGTGAGTCCGGTATCTCCATGGGGACCGCCGATGACGAACTTACCCGTGGGGTTGACTAAGAGCTTCGTCTCACTGTCGAAGGCCCGCTGTACATCCTCGGGGTAGCGCGCTAAGACACGAGGCAGGAGTACGCGACGGATATCCTCCGTGATGCGTGCCTGCATCTCAGCATCAGCGATGGCCTGTGCTTCGGCAGTCGCATCTGCAGGCTGGATGAAGTCGTCGTGCTGGGTGCTGATGACGATGGTATCGATACGCAGGGGCTTACCTTCCTCAGAGTACTCTACCGTCACCTGGCTCTTAGCATCGGGGCGGAGGTAGGGCATTAGGTGAAGCTCTTCCTTGCGAATGCGAGCGAGTTCCTCCAGGAGGGCATGGGAGAGATCGAGGGTAAGAGGCATCAGAGAGGGGGTCTCACGGCAAGCATAGCCGAACATGATACCCTGGTCCCCTGCACCCTGCTCTTCGGGAGCGGTGCGCTCAACCCCGCGGTTGATGTCGGCACTCTGACCATGGATGGCTGAGAGTACGCCGCAGCTATCGGCATCGAAGCAGTAAGCGCTCTTGTTGTAGCCGATCTCGCGGATGACGTCACGCGCGATGTCCTGCAGCTCTACATAGGCGTCGCTCTTGACTTCGCCTGCCAGCACGACTTGTCCCGTCGTGACGAGCGTCTCGCACGCTACCTTGGAGTGCGGGTCGAGAGCCATGAAGTGGTCAAGGATGGCGTCCGAGATCTGGTCGGCTACTTTGTCGGGATGTCCTTCTGAGACGGACTCAGAGGTGAAGAGATAACTCATCTTATATTGATTGAATGGGTTGGTTAAATATGTCCCGTGCCCTTGGTTGGATGCGAAAAGACCTCAGTTGTTTTGGGGAGGCAACCAAGGTCGAAGCGCTAAGTCTGTCGTAAGGGATGGGAGCTAAGGTACTGGCTCTATCTGGACGACGGGTTTAGCATTTTTTCTCGTGGTTGCAAGCATCTCAAATCTATCCACGTCCCACCGATGGGGCACTATTTTCGCCTGCAAAGTTAACCTTTTTCTTGTTATTTCACTTCGTAGTGTAAAGAGTGTAGCAGCTCCGTATCAAAATGCGAGGGGTATATCGTGTCTGTTTCTACCATGAAAAAGTAGATACTTCGGTGAGATAGTCCCCTAAGAAGCTGCATGTCGTTCCTATCTGATATTCTTCCCCTTGTACTTGTAGTGGTGTGAACCTATATTGCTTGCTGCTCCGACCTATATAGGTCGACGCTGTGAGCTATATAGCTTCGCACGCTGACCTATATTGGTCAGCCCATCGACCAATATAGGTTGATACTACCCCTTCAGGGATGTGCTTCAGAATAGCCTATAGGAGAGGGCTGATGCCAAGCTCTTGCCCGATTCCAAAAGGAAACGCCCTGCCCGCACAGATGTGTGGGTAGGGCGCCGTCCTTCTTAGAAGAGATAGATCTGTGGAAGTGATTTACTTTCTTCTTACAGCAAGACTTCGTGGAGTCTTGCTTCGTCATATCTTGGCGCTTACAGCAAGATTTTTTTGCTGTCCTTCGAGTGCTTGCCTTCAGCTTTGCAGCAGGACTTTGTCGAGTCTTGTACTGCAGCGTGGTGTGCTTCGCATGCCTTGGCTCCTTCGGGTGTCGAGCAGGCTGCACCTGCTTTGCAGTCACACTGCTTGCTCTTGCCTGAGCAGCATTTGGCTGTAGCTTCCTTCTTTACTGAGTCCGTCTTGGCGGGGCTTTGGGCGGAGAGGCTGGTGCCGAGCGTGAAGATACACGCTGCAGCGAGGATGAACTTCTTCATTATTCTTGGTAATGAATTAAATGTAATGAGTGATTAGAGATTATCTAAGGGCAAAGGTAGTGAAATTGCTTAGCCGTGTTATCCTATTGGTAAATGGAGCTATTGATGCTATATATATTATGTATAATGGTGCTATAGAAGAGGGAGCGGGTGACCTTCTTCCCTCGGAGAAGAAGGTCACCCGCCCCTGTGTATGGTATGCTTTTTTAGCGCAAATGAAGCTAAAAGATGAGCGAGATGAGCTGGTAGACTACAGCCCCAGAGATATAACCAGCAAGAGCAAGCAGACTGAAGCGCTTGAAGTAGTAGCCGAAGCTGATTCCTTCGAGCCCCATCACTGTCACCCCTGTCGCCGAACCGATGATCAGCAGGCTACCACCCGTGACGGCACAGTAGGCGAGGAAGACCCAGAAGGAGCCATTGACGACGAAAGGGGGTGATCGCCCCCGATGTCTCCAGCGGATACATACCGAGGACAGCGGCCACGAGGGCAACGTTGTCCAGCATGGAGGAGAGTACCCCTGATGATAGCAGCGAGCAGGCCTGTGTTGGGGATGAGGGCTGTGACGCGAGTGGAGGCTGCGGCGAGTTGTCCGCCTTCGATCAGTGCTGCCACGGACATCAGGGATGCCGAGGAAGTAGAAGATCGTAGTGAGGTCAGCATGATTGAGGAGGGTCGTGACACGGAGCTCAGTTGCATTCTCAAGGCGCTTCTTGAAGCGGAAGAACATCAGCTCAGTGTAGATCCACACGATGACCAGACCAAAGATAACCCCCCATGAAGGCGGGTACATCGAAGAAGGTCTGCCAGATAGGTACGAGCATCAGCGAGACGATCCCCAGGACGAGGACGATGATACGCGCATGCTGAGGGAGGATATCATCCAGTGAGTCTTCGGGGACATCTGGTAGGGCACGCAGCTGAGCATTCTTCTTGAAGAGGAAGTAGTGCGCCAGGAGGGTAGGGGACCACCATGTTCACGAAGGCGGGGATGACGAGGTGGAAGATCTGGTAGTATGGTGTGATCCGACTGTTGTTCCACAGCAAGAGTGTCGTCACGTCACCGATAGGCGACCAAGAGCCCCCTGCATTACAGGCGATGATGCTGATACAGGCATACTTCATACGGTCCGTGGTGTCGGGGACAAGGCGACGCAGGATAGCGATGATGACGATCGCGGCAGCGAGGTTGTCGAGGAACGCCGAGAAGAAGAACGAGGCAATAGCTACACGCCACAGCAGCGCACGCTTATTCGTCGTAGCGACGATCTTAGCCACGGACTTGAAGCCCCCGTAGGTGTCGATCGTATTCACAAGGACCATTGAGCTGAGGACGAAGAAGAGCGTGCTCGAGACGTCACCGAGGTGCTCTGTGAGCTTAAAGGATAGGTAGTCCGATACGCCTAAGTCCTCTGCTGGAGCATGAGGGAAGGAGGCAACGAACTGACGGAAGCCTGCAGTCACTGCAGCGATATCCGTGTCGATGAGGAGGATCGCCCAGAGGACGACGGAGGTAAGGAGTGCCGTCGCGGTCTTGTTGATCTTGATCTGCTCCTCCAGAGCAATACCTATGATCCCTAAGACAAAGATCACGGGCATGAGGTAATACCAACTCATAGAATAATAGGATTGTAAGTGAGTAAAGGGCGAGGAGGGATCAGAGGTAGACCTCCAGCGCCGTGCCCCCATAGAACGAGACGGGACTGAGTCCGTAGGTCCGCTGAGGGGTAGTCAGGTGATAGGACGAAGGGTAGTAGTCCAGCCCGAGGGGAAGGCGCAGGCCAAGCTCCTTCGTGAAGCGCCAGCGAGGCGCCAATTCGATACCCATGCCCACCGAGCTTGCGGGCATATACAGCGCAGGCTCATGGGCTGGGAATGTAGTAGCCCGCCCCTACGTGCTTGCGAAGTGCAGCCGAGGCGGATGCCGAGATGTGAAAGCCTCGCCATAGGCGTAGGTCACGCCCGAGGCCTAAACGTAGGGATAGGTAGCGGTCCTGAGCACTGCGTCCCAGACCATCGCCTCCCTCCTGACCACGGAAGGTAGATAGACCCACATTCCCCTTTAGGTATAGAGGCCACTGTGGGGAGTGTACTCGACGCCCAGCGCAGCATGTCGCCCCTGGAGGCTCCATGTACCTTCACCCCTGCGAAGGGGTAGCACTTAGCGTAATGGGGGCATAGAGACGGAGGTGAGGAGTAGGCTCCTCATTGTAGTACTTCAGTTGGCGTCCCGTATTACCGAAGAGGCGATCGCTTATCCAGTAGCCGATGTGCCCTGAGAGGATGCCAAGTCCAGCTCCCGTGACGACATCACCGATCCAGTGGCGGTTATTGAGGATTCGCCCCAGCCCCGTGATAGAGGCGAGTCCGTAGCTTACGGGAGGAAGCCATGGATAGCGCTCGCCATACTCCAAGCTCAGTAGCGTCGCTGAGGTAAAGGCCATAGCGGTATGCCCAGAGGGAAAGGAGTTTCGAGACGAGCCGTCAGGGCGTCTTACACGGGCGGTGTACTTAATCGCCGAGGTGACAGCGAGCATCGTAGCCGTTGCGGCAGCATCAGCCGTGAGCACCTGCCAGGGTGATTTACTTGTGCCCTCTACACCCGTAAAGCGTAGACCAAGTTGGGCTGCTAATGGGGCGAACTGGAGGTAGTCATCGTAGTGATGACGGAAGTGTGGATAGTGCCCGTAGCGTATCGTGCGTATCTGCTCGTTGTGAATATTCTGCATCACACCGATACCTACGAGTGGAGCTGCACTGAGCGCCCCTTGTAGAAGGAGTTGATTCGTTTTCTGTGCATTGCTCTGCGTGTCGGGGCGATATGCGGTTGTCGCCGCGTAGCTGAGCGTATCGGCTACACTCTGCGCTTCAGAGGGGAGAGCCGTGAGGAGGATAGTAGAGCAAGTGGATAGGCTTTCTTATTCATAAGTCTATTCGAAGCGTCCGAGGGTAAGGGTCTGCCAGTACTCGGACTTGGCTTGGTGGAGATCGTGGGTGACCATGAGCATCGTCGTCTCGGGGCGTACGACTTGCTCCAGTAGCGACTCGAAGCTTTCCTTATAAGACTTGTCCAGGAAGCTGAGTGGCTCGTCGAGGATCAGAAGCTCGGGATTAGATGCCAGCGCACGACCGAGCAGAGCTCGCTGGAGTTGACCACCGCTGAGCTTTACCGATGGGTTGCTGGAGGAGGTGCGTGAGCCCGATGGCTTCTGCGAGCTTCTCTACCTGCTCTCTACGCACACCGCGCCCCGTGGTGCCTTTGGGGAGACCAGAGTCAATAACCTCATGGACGTGGATGGGGAAGTGGCGATCAATCTGATTGATCTGTGGAAGGTAGCTGGCGACCAGCTGGTCGGTAGTATGGCCCTCACGGTCGTAGCGGAGGAGCTGTCCAGCTTGTAGCGGGATGAGCCCCAGCAGAGTACGTATGAGGGTGGTCTTACCGCTGCCATTCGGTCCCGTGATAGCCCAGCGCTCACCACGACGCACGCACCAGTTGAGGTGTTCAAGTACAACCTTGTCGGGGTAGCCGAGGGTCGCATTATGTAGCTCTAAGAGAGGTTGCATAGGGAAGGTCATCGAGTCGGGGTAGATGAGGTGGTATTGCTCAGTGCGCGAGTGATGAGTAGAAGTTGCTCCTCCCAGTCCCCTCCCAGCGGGTTGATGACGACCATACGGGCACCGAGCTCTTTCGCAATGCTCTCGATGAGCTTGGAGTCAAACTCCTGCTGAATGAAGACCACGCGTACGCCCAGCTTCTTAGCTTCTTCGATGAGTGCTTGTATATGCTGAGGCGTAGGCTCCTTGCCATCTTGCTCGATGACGAGCTGCTTGAGACCATACTCCTCTGCAAACTCAGAGAGGGATGGATGGTAGATGACGAAGGCGCGCGAGGGAATATCGGAGAGTTGCTCTTTTATCGTATGCTCTACGTGCTCCAGGCGCTGTGTGAAGCGCTGGTAACCCGCATCATATTGTGCTCGGTGCGTCGTGTCAATACGGCAGAGAGAGCTGTATATGCTCTTCCCCATAGACTGAAGCCCGCGTACACTTGTCCAGTAGTGTGGGTCGTGAAGATGAGTGGAGGTACCGCTGTGGTGATGTGCAGGCCCTACCAAGTCCTGATCGAGACGTACGAGCTGCAGGGCTGGCTGCATCGTATGGATACGCTCCACCCAGCTACGCTCAAAGCCCAGATCACCCATGTAGAAGTAGGCTGCGCTGGAGGCGAGTGCTTGGATGGCCTGTGGTGTAGGCTCGTAGTTCTCAGGATTATTCCCCTGGGGGAGTAGTGTTGTCACCGCGACCAAGCTATCAGCGATCTCCGTGATGACCTGAGCTGCTGGTGCTATCGTCGTAGCTATCTGGAGTCGGGTAGACCGCTGCTCGCCCTGCTGACAAGAGGAGGCGAGAAGCCCTATCCCCAAGAGAAGGGTACACAGGGGGCGGTGGAGTGAACTACATATCATCGGAGTAGGAACTGCAATCTGCTTACTTATGCACGAAGCCGTCCAGTGAGGCGGGTCGATGAGACGCCCCAACTCACCGATCCAGAGTACTGGGCTAGTGGCTATGAGAAGTGCGATCCAGTAGCTGAATGGGAGTGGAGCTATCTGGAAGAAATCGTATGCAAAGGTAGTAATTAAGAACTGCCCTACGAGGATGACAGCTGTGATCAGCAGGAAGTAGCGCGCCCGATCCATGCCCTGCGAATGCACTGCGGCCCGAGTGGAATGCTTTTGCGTTGAACATATTCCACAGCTGAAGAAAGACAAAGGTGGTGAAGAATACGGATAGGTCGAGTGCCGTAAGTTGCTCCTTCCCTTCGACCCACTGTCTCGTCGTGAGGTCCAAGTGCTCCAATATATAATGTAGAGCAAAGAGCAGAAGGAGGAACAGGCCACCGACTCCGAATATCTGTCGTGCGAGCTGCGGTGTGATGATCCCAGCAGAGGCCTTGCGTGGACGCTCCTTCATGAGATGAGGGCTGGGGGGCAGGGAGGCGAGCGCCAGCGATGCGAAGGTATCCATGATGAGGTTCACCCAGAGCATCTGTGTCACGGTGAGGGGAGACTCCTTGCCGAGGAAGGCTCCTATAAGGACGGTGAGGCATGCCACTACATTGATCGTCATCTGAAATAGTATGAAGCGCTGGATATTCAGGTAGAGTGAGCGCCCCCATAGTACGGCCTGCGCGATGCTGGCAAACGAGCTATCGATGATGGTGATATCGCTGGCTTCCTTAGCTACCGCCGTGCCGTCGCCCATCGACAGCCCGACATGTGCTCTATTGAGGGCAGGGGCATCGTTGGTCCCATCTCCGGTGACGGCCACGACTTCGCCCAACTCTTGTAGCAGGCGTACGAGGCGCTCCTTATCCATCGGGCGTGCGCGTGCCATGATCTTAAGATGGCTAAGTCGTGCCTTAGCTTCGTCGTCTGTGAGAGCCTCAAAGTCTGCTCCTGTGATGATCTCATCGTCGGTAGAGCTTTCTCCCCAGAGACCGATCTGTCGGGCGATCTCTTTAGCCGTACCAGAGGTATCCCCCGTGATGATCTTCACGCCGATACCAGCCTTTCGGCACTGCTGGATAGCTGCGGGCACTTCGCTGCGCACGGGGATCCATGATGCCGAAGATGCCTTGTAGCTGTAGTCCTTCTTGGATCAGCTCATCAAGAGGCTTCTCTTGCTCTGTCGGACTCTCGACTATACGGTAGGCAAGAGCGAGCGTTCGCATAGCGCGTGACTGATACTGATGCAGTTGGGCTTCGTAGCGGGTATGTACCTCCGTAGGAAGATTACATAGGCTGAGCAGAATCTCTGGTGCCCCCTTGACATAGAGTACGGCCTTCCCTTCGAGCATTGCGGACTGGACTAAAGTTGCCATGTACTTTGCGCTCTGTCGAGAAGGGGAGCTGTCGGATGATAGGGGCAGAGTCACGAAGGGTGAGGTAGTCGTACGCTTGTCCTCGTATCCAAAGAAGGAGTGCTCCTTCGGTAGGATTACCCATGACCTCGGGGTGCTGTCGGTCGTGTGTATTGACGAAGGCGGTCGTGTTGGCTGCTATGGCTTCGGGGAGAAGGCTTTGTGCCTCAGTCGAGGCTTCGCTGAAGAAGCTCTCGACGCGCATCCGATTCTCTGTGAGCGTCCCCGTCTTGTCGGTGCAGATGACGGTGATAGCTCCCATCGTCTCGCAGGCGTGCATACGGCGGACGAGGTTGTTGCTACGCATCATGCTGCGCATACTATAGGCAAGTGAGAGGCTTACACTCATTGGTAGTCCCTCGGGGACAGCGACGACGATGACCGTCACGGCGAGCATGATCTTGCCGAGGAAGTAGGAGAGTGTAGCATCCCATGGAGCTGCAAAGCCCCCATCGTGAGCATAGATCAGGGTGCTACCTACGAGGACAAGCGCCGCGAGGATATAGCTGATACGGGCTATGAGACTGCCGAGGTGATCAAGCTGACGATTCAGTGGAGTCTCTACGGAGGCATCTATCTGGATCCCTTCGAAGATCTTCCCCTGTTCGGTGGCATCTCCGACGACTTGCACGTGGCAGACGGCATGTCCCTCGAGGATGGTCGTGCCACGACATATATAATTGGTAGGGTAAGTGGCTTCGCTGTCTTGATCGTCAGGGTGTACGCTCTTGGTCGTCATCGGCTCACCCGTGAGGGTTGACTCATCTACCGAGAGTGTGACAGCCTCAAGGAGCTCGGCATCGGCTGGGATCTCCTCCCCCGTCTCCAAATAGAGCAGGTCGCCGACGACGATCTCGCGCTTCGGGATCTGTATGATCTCGCCATCGCGCATGACCTTGTAGCGCACCTCGTCGCCTACCTGGCTCAGAAGCTCGAACTCCTTCTCGCTCTTCAGCTCGAAATAGAAAGCTATGCCTGTGGAAAGTAGTATCGCTAAGAAGACTCCGACAGGCTCAAAGAATCCAGCTCCTGTGGGATCAGTCTTGGTGACAAAATACTCATAGCAGGCCGAGAGGAGGGAGAGGACCATGGCGATGAGCAGGATGATGATGATGGGATCCTCGAATTTCTCGAGGAAAAGCTTCCAGCGCGAGGTGCGTGGGCGGGGTGTCAGCTCATTGCAGCCGTGTTGTAGCCGGCTCTTGTGTGCCTGCTCTGAGGTTAGTCCTATATGCGGAGTAGGGATCTTGTCCATTATATATAATGTATAGGGGGAGAGGGATGAGAGGTCGAAGTAGGGACCTCTCCTGCCATCTCCTTCGCCTGCAAAAATAGCGGAAGGCCACCACATGATCATCCTATTACTTCTTAGACGGATTCAGGGGCTTTCTCATACTCCTCAGATGTACCAGTACTGGTCGCTGAGTGAACCAGTACTGGTACACCTTATTGACCAGTACTGGTTCGCGCTCTGACCAGTACTGGTCAACTTGCGAAGCAGTACTGGTTGATTTTACTCTCTCAGAAAGGCTGATTCTGTAAGGGGAGTAGAGAGGGGTATATGGTGACGGAAAAGGGTAGGGGATAGGTGTGATGAAGGCTTGCCTCTTTAGGTTATCTCTGGGAGGAATAGACAGGGCAACCGCACCAAAGTGTAAGTATCTCGGTTGCACTCCTCTCCTGGGTATTGCATAGCGATTAGAGTACGTGTGCGAAGCTGTAGGGAGTACAAAGCAGCAGTCATAGTCGTTTGCCCCTAAAAGATATGGTCGTTCGCCTGCAGAGTAATGCTCGTTTGCAAATCAACTCTGCCTCAATACAGCTTGCAGATGAGGAGGAGATTTCGATGCAGAAGCTCTGTGATTTGGCAGCTAAAAAAACTTATACTATCTTTGCAACGCAAATCAGCAAGCACGGTGTGGTAGTTCAGCTGGTTAGAATACCTGCCTGTCACGCAGGGGGTCGCGGGTTCGAGTCCCGTCCATACCGCCAGAGAAGAGAGCATAGCGAAAGCTGTGCTCTCTTTTTGTATAGATGCCTATCACATCTTGATAACCTTAGATGCCATCTACTCCAAGTATATAGTAGCCTCCTATTCACACTAAGGGATGTGTGGGATGGTGGCGTTTGATGGGCATAACAAGCTAACACTAAGGCGGTAGACTTTGTAAGATATTTTTTTGTAAGTCATTGAGGTACAACGAGCCTGCAAAAATACCTACCTTTGGTACGCTGTAGATAGATCAGCGTACGACTACTATAACAATACTTAAGCTAACGTTCGCCAATGAACACCAATGACTTTTCCATCCGCCACATAGGCGTGGGGCAGCACGATGCCGATGAGATGCTTCGTACCATCGGGGTGAAGACCTTAGATGAGCTCATCAACCAGACTCTACCCTCCAACATCCGATTGGACAAGCCTCTGGATCTCCCCGAGCCTATGACTGAGCGGGAGTTTGCTGAGCATATCGCAGACCTTGCATCTAAGAACGAAGTCTATACCTCCCTACATCGGCCAAGGCTGGTACGATACCGTACTCCCCCGTCGTCCAGCGTAATGTACTGGAGAATCCCGTCTGGTACACATCCTATACTCCCTATCAAGCAGAGATTTCTCAGGGTCGCCTTGAAGCGCTCTTCAACTTCCAGTCGGTCATCACGGATCTGACGGCACTCCCCTTGAGTAACTGCTCTCTCCTCGATGAAGCAACGGCTGGGGCTGAAACCGCCTTCCTCCTCTTCAATGAGCGCTCTAAGGCTAAGGTGAAGCTCGGTGCACGCAAGCTCTTCGTCGACAAGGACGTCTTTGCTTCCACTCGTGATGTCATCCTCACGCGCTGTATCCCACAGGGGATCGAGGTTGTCCTCGGCAAGTGGAACGAGTTCGACTTCGGTGACGAGTTCTTCGGAGCAATCGTACAGTACCCGGGCTCACTCGGTGGTGTCAATGACTACTCTGAGTTTGTAGTCAAGGCTCACGACGCAGATATCAAGGTTGGGGTCGCTGCTGACCTCCTCGGTCTTGTCCTGCTGACGCCTCCAGGAGAATGGGGTGCTGACGTCGTCTTCGGCTCAGCTCAGCGCTTCGGTGTGCCCATGTACTTCGGTGGTCCCTCTGCTGGATACATCGCTTGTCGCATGGAGTACAAGCGTACGCTACCAGGGCGTATCATCGGTCTGAGTAAGGACCGCCTGGGCAAGGAGTCCTATCGCCTCGCACTGCAGACTCGCGAGCAGCATATTAAGCGCGAGCGTGCTACGAGTAACATCTGTACCGCTCAGGCTCTGCTGGCTTCGATGAGTGGCTTCTATGCCGTCTACCATGGTCCCGAAGGCCTGAAGAATATTGCACGCCGTGTCCATTCTTACACGGGCTTCCTCGCAAAGAAGCTTCAGGATCTCGGCTATCGCCTCCTGCATGAGAACTTCTTCGATACACTCTGCGTCATCCTCCCCGAGGAAGCAGGCTTTGCAGCTAAGCTCCGTGAGATCGCAGAGGAGTGTCGTGTGAACCTCTTCTATGCTCCCTGTGGTACGGTCGCTCTGCTAAGCATTGACGAAACGACACTGCCCGAAGACCTCAGCGTCCTCTGCTACATCTTCGCTTCTGCCCTCGGCAAGGAGAGCAACTTCAATGACGAAGTCGGCGAACACACGATCCACATTGATCGTAAGTTCGTACGTACCTCGCCCTTCCTCTCCTACGAAGTCTTCAACAAGTACCATACGGAGACCGAGATGATGCGCTATATCAAGCGTCTTGAGCGTAAGGATATCTCCCTGACGCACTCGATGATTTCTCTCGGCTCATGTACGATGAAGCTCAATGCTGCCACGGAAGTCATTCCTCTCAGCAACCCAGCCTTCTGCAACATCCATCCCTATGCTCCTGCTGAGCAGGTACAGGGCTCCCTCGAGCTGCTGGAGAACCTCAAGGGTCTCTTAGCTACGATCACGGGGCTGCCCGTCGTATCGCTCCAGCCTAATTCGGGTGCTGCTGGTGAATATGCCGGTCTGCGTACGATCCGCTCTTACCACGAAGCTCACGGAGGTGGTCACCGCAGTAAGATCCTTCTGCCTGCTTCTGCTCACGGTACGAACCCTGCTTCGGCTTCACAGTGTGGCTACCAGTGCGTCATCGTAGCGTGCGATGCGCATGGTAATGTCGACTGGGAAGACTTCATGAAGAAGACCGAGGAGCATAAGGATGACCTCGCTGCGATGATGATCACTTATCCCAGTACGCACGGGATCTTCGAGACGAATATCATCGACCTCTGTAAGCGCATCCATGATTGCGGAGCCCTCGTCTACATGGATGGTGCGAATATGAACGCTCAGGTAGGTCTTACCAACCCTGGCTTCATCGGAGCAGACGTCTGCCACCTCAACCTGCATAAGACCTTCGCTATCCCCCACGGTGGTGGTGGTCCTGGTAGTGGTCCTATCTGTATGACCGAGGCTCTCGCTCCTTACCAGCCTACGCATGGCTATGGCGTCGACTACGAGCCCATCGAAGGGAACGTTGTCTCTGCTGCTCCTCTCGGTAGTGCCGGTATCGATGTCGTCTCCTATGCTTACATCCGCCTGCTGGGTACGAAGGGGCTTGAGCGTGCTACTCGCACGGCAATCCTCAATGCCAACTACATGGCTGTCCGTCTCAAGGATACCTATGGCATCGTCTACACGGGGGCAACGGGCCGCGTCGGTCACGAGCTGATCCTCGACTGCCGCAAGCTCAAGGAAACCTACGGCGTCGATGAGAGCGATATCGCTAAGCGCCTCATGGACTTCGGCTACCATGCTCCTACGCTTTCCTTCCCTGTACATGGCACGCTCATGATCGAGCCCACCGAAAGTGAAAGTAAGGCTGAGCTGGATCGCTTCCTCGAAGTGATGCAGTGCATCTGGGGCGAAATGCAGGAGATCAAGGAAGGCCGTGCTGATGCCGAAGACAACGTGCTGAAGAATGCTCCTCACCCTGAGTACGAGGTGGTCTCTGACTCTTGGTCACACAGCTATCCCCGTGAGAAGGCTGCCTATCCGCTGCCTTACCTGCGTGAGAATAAGTTCTGGATCAATGTCGCTCGCGTAGACAATGGCTTCGGCGACCGCAATCTGATCCCCGCCTTCTGTGCTTGTATCGCTCCCACGATAGAGGAATAAGCACTAAGGTCTAAGTAGTAATGCCCCTCCCTTCGTCCTATCGGGACGAAGGGAGGGGCTTCTTTTGCACAGAACTTAAGGTGTAAGCTTGCGAATTATACATTGGTCGACTACTATCTCTCATGCTTGCTACTTTTATATAGAGGGGAGGTCGCTGCCTCTATCTTTGGTAGTATTTCCCCTTCTCAAAATATTTTAGATATTCAGTCTCTATGTTAGCACCTATAGATGTGGTATAGAGTGTGGGAGAGAGCTAAGGGATGAGAGTAGCCTTCTTGCGGTGCTATATGCTATGATTCAGTAGATTGTATCCCTCTTTTTGATGACTCTTGAGGCCCTTTGAAGAGCTTCTTCGGAGCGTCCCAAAAGAACTCTTTGGGAAAGCTTTGATATATAGATACAATTCTTATCTTTGCCTTGTAGAGATACGAATACACTCAGTAAGTACAATAGCACGAAGCACAAGAGTACATCACTCAACTATATCCATCCAAACAATAACACGTAAGAAACTATGAACGACTCCGCTATCTTCACTCTGATTGAAGAGGAACGTCAACGACAACTCAAGGGTATTGAGCTCATTGCCTCTGAGAACTTTGTCAGTGAAGAAGTCATGAAGGCTATGGGTAGCTGCATGACCAACAAGTATGCAGAAGGCTATCCTGGTAAGCGCTACTATGGTGGTTGCGAAGTAGTAGACAAGTCTGAGCAGCTCGCTATCGATCGCATCAAGCAGCTCTTCGGTGCTGAATGGGCAAACGTACAGCCTCACTCAGGTGCTCAGGCAAATATGGCCGTTCTCCTCGCCTGTCTCAATCCTGGCGATACCTTTATGGGGCTGAACCTCGCCCATGGTGGTCACCTCTCCCACGGCTCTGCTGTCAATAGCTCAGGCCTTCTCTACCATGCTATCGACTACAATGTCAGCGAAGAAACGGGTCGCGTAGACTACGATCAGATGGAGCAGCGTGCTCTCGAGCACAAGCCAAAGCTCATCATCGCAGGGGGCTCAGCTTACTCTCGCGAATGGGACTACAAGCGTATCCGTGAGATCGCAGATAAGATCGGGGCTATCTTCCTCGTCGATATGGCTCATCCAGCTGGGCTGATCGCTGCAGGTCTCCTCGACAACCCTGTCAAGTTCGCTCATATCGTCACCTCCACGACGCACAAGACGCTGCGCGGTCCTCGTGGTGGTATCATCCTTATGGGTAAGGACTTCGATAATCCTTGGGGCAAGACTACGCCTAAGGGTGAGATCAAGAAGATGTCCGCACTCCTAGACTCTGCAGTCTTCCCAGGTGTACAGGGCGGTCCTCTGGAGCACGTCATCGCAGCTAAGGCAGTAGCCTTCTACGAAGCTCTCCAGCCCTCATTCAAGGAATACGGTCGTCAGGTCAAGAAGAACGCTCAGGCTATGGCTGAAGCCTTCGTACGCCGTGGCTACGGTGTCGTATCTGGCGGCACGGACAACCACTGCATGCTCATTGACCTGCGTGGTAAGTTCCCCGAACTCACCGGTAAGGTGGCTGAAAAGGCTCTTGTAGCAGCTGACATCACGGTGAATAAGAACATGGTTCCCTTCGATAGCCGCTCGGCTTTCCAGACCTCGGGTATCCGTGTCGGTACGCCTGCTATCACTACTCGTGGTGTCAAGGAAGATAAGATGGAGTACATCGTCTCCCTCATCGACCGCGTCCTCTCTGCGCCCGAAGATGAAGCTGTCATCGCTGCTGTCCGCAAGGAAGTCAACGAAATGATGGCTAACTATCCTATCTTCGCTTGGTAGATCTTACCGATCAGGTCGGGCCAGTCGGCGTGAACCTGAGTTAACAAGTGACCCGAGGCTATTGCCCAGAGTAGTGTATGCTACTCCAGTGCAAGCCTCGGGCTACTCGTTTTTCCATATATTTGTATTACAGCGTTCGATGAGCCTTCTCTTGAGGCCTTATCAGTAGCGCTGATCATATCATTCAAATAGACTCAATGAAGAAGTTATTTACAAGCATAGCCTGTGCGCTGGCTCTCTGTGTAGCAGGGACTGCTGCGTGGGCTGCCAGCGCTCCCTCTCGAGTGTCTACCCCCGTGCCTTCGTATGACAAGGGGATCAACATTATCCCTCGTCCCTAAGCAACTTCAGGAGCTCAAGCTCCCTGCTTTTCGCCTGACAGCGACTACGCCTGTCATTGCCTCTGGTGATTCAGCTGTGACGATCGCTCGCTTCTTCACCGAAAAAGATTAACCGCTCTACGGGCTTCTCTCTGCGTGTAGTGCCTGGTGCTAAGGCCCCTCAGCAGGCTATCTTCGTTCGCATTGATCCTAAGCTCGCCCTTGGCGATGAGGGCTATACGCTGAACTCTTCTTCTCGCGGTGTCGAGATCGTTGGACGTTCGGCAAAGGCTCTTTTCTGGGGCTTCCAGAGCTTGATGCAGCTACTCCCTGCGGAGGTCGAGTCTGCAGGTAAGGTTGGGACTCTCCCCACGGCAGCTTGGTCGATCCCTGCCGTTCGTATTTCTGATGAGCCTGCCTTCGAGTATCGCGGTGTGATGGTCGATGTATGCCGCCACTTCCTCACGGTAGATGAGATGAAGAAGCACATCGATATCATCTCTATGTTTAAGATCAATAAGCTCCATTGGCACCTCACTGAGGACCAGGGCTGGCGTATTGAGATCAAGAAGTATCCCCGCCTTACCGAGGTCGGTGCTTGGCGTATCGAAGGTGATGGCAGTCGCTACGGTGGCTTCTATACGCAGGATCAGGTCCGCGAGATCGTTCGCTATGCGCAGGATCGCTTTGTGACGATCATCCCTGAGATCGAGATGCCAGGTCACGGTATGGGTGCTATCGCCTCTTACCCTGAGCTTACCTGCTTCCCCAACCGTCGTAAGTATATCGTACGTAATATTTGGGGTATCGAAGATGATGTCTATTGCGCTGGTAAGGAGTCGACCTTTGAGTTCATCCAAAATGTACTCGACGAAGTCGTACCCCTTTTCCCTGGTGAATACTTCCATATTGGTGGGGACGAATGTCCTAAGGATCGCTGGAAGGAATGTCCCAACTGCCAGAAGCGCATCAAGGCTGAAGGTCTGAAGGATGAGCACGAGCTCCAGAGCTACGTCATCCGTCGTGCTGAGAAGATGCTTGCTAAGCATGGGAAGAAGCTTATCGGCTGGGATGAGATCCTCGAAGGTGGCCTTGCTCCTACGGCTACCGTCATGAGCTGGCGTGGTGAAGATGGTGGTATCCAGTCTGCCAACATGGGTCACGACGTGATCATGACCCCTGGTAGCGGTGGCCTCTATATTGACCACTATCAGGGTGACCCCAAGATCGAGCCTGTAGCTATCTGCTGCTATGCTCCTCTTGAGAAGGTCTACAACTACAATCCGATCCCCGAAGCTATCGCTCCAGATAAGCGTCACCACATCAAGGGTGCACAGACCAACCTCTGGGCTGAGTATCTCTATACCCCAGAGATCATGCAGTACCGTGCCTTCCCACGTGAGATCGCTCTTGCAGAAGCCGTATGGACACCCATTTCCGGTCGTGACTTCAAGGACTTCAGCCGTCGCCTCGACAATGCGTATGTGCGCCTTGATATGCACGGTGCGAACTACCATATCCCACAGCCTGAGCAGCCTCTGCCTAACGTAAATCCTAAGGATAGTTACGAAAAGACGGTTGCTTCGCTCAACTTCATAGCCTTCACTGATAGCGCTGAGCTGTCTCTCAAGACGACTCGTCCTATCCGTATCGTCTATACGCGTGATGGTAGCACGCCCACGCTGTCCTCTGAGAGCTATACCATGCCTCTTAAGGTCACTAAGAGCGAAGTCATCCGTGTAGCTTCTATCCTCCCCTCAGGTAAGACAAGCCCCGTACGTGAGATTACCTTTGAGAAGCAGACTCTTGCTCCTGCAGCTACCGTTGCTAACCTCAAGCCAGGTCTGGCTACGAAGACCTCTATTGGAGACTACTACCAGGCTACTGATCTTATCGGTGTGACGAACTGGACTAAGGGTATCGCCAAGCGTCCTCAAGACCTTCGTCCTGACGTCGTTAAGAATCACATGGCAGAGATCAAGCCTAAGGCTGTCATCGGTGATGGCTATGTGAAGATTCCCAAGGATGGTGTCTATGTCTTCTCTACGGACCTTGATCAGATGTATATCGATGGCAAGCTCCTCATCGACAACAGCGGTGAAGTAGCTAAGTCGAGCCGTCGAGACAAGAGCGTAGCTCTGAAGGCTGGCTGGCACAAGATCCGCCTGATCTTCATCGGAGCAGTTCGTGGTGGCTTCCCCACCTATTGGGATGGTGCTGCTGTTGCCTATCGCAATATCAAGGACAACAAGTTCACCAATATCACCGAAGATATGCTGGCACATTAAGCCGCTTCGCACACCTCTTCCAATACTTTCGACTGAGCCCTCGCCTCTCTCCTTCCGCTGGAGAAGGGCGGGGGCTCAGCCTTCTCTACTACTTTCACCTTACCATCTATGCCATCCAGCCTTACTCCGACCGAGCGGACCTATACCATTGCACTCTCCCTCACTAAGTACGTCGGCCCTCGCTCTGCTATTGAGCTTATTGAAGCCCTCGGCTCTGCTACGGCGCTCTTCACTGATGCGGAGCTTCGTGCTCGTATCCTTCCCCGCCTCCCTCAGCGTATAGCGCAGCAGCTGGCTTCGCCTACTATGGTTGAAGAGGCTCTGCGTATCGAGGAGCGCAGTCAGAGGGAAGGTATTCGCCCCATCTTCTTTCTTAGTGAGGACTATCCATCTTCTCTTCGTGAGATTGCCGTTCCACCCATGGTCTTGTATGTGCGCGGGGAGTATGTAGCTTGGGCGGAGCGTAAGCATGTGAGTGTCGTCGGTACGCGAAGTATCTCCGACTATGGCCGTGTACTTACCCAGCAGGTGGTGAGAGAGCTGTCGGCTACTTGCCCTGCATCTACGATTGTCAGTGGGCTGGCCTACGGAGTCGATATACAGGCTCATGAGGCTGCGCTAAATCTGAGTCTTCCAACGGTGGCTGTGCTCGCCCATGGGTTGGATACGCTCTATCCGAGTGCGCACTGGCGGGTAGCCGAGCAGATCTTGCGGGATGGAGGCGCTTGGGTAAGCGAATATCCGCCAGGGGTAAAGCCCTATCGTCAGGCTTTCGTTGCACGTAACCGTATCATCGCAGGGCTAAGTGCCGCAACTATCGTCATCGAGGCGGGCGAACATAGTGGGTCGCTTTCTACGGCAAGCTATGCTCTAGAATCGGGACGCGAAGTCTTCGCCTGTCCTGGTCGCTTGACCGATCCTGAGAGCATCGGCTGTCATAAGCTCATCGAGGAGCAGCGTGCCCATCTCTATCTTGGGAGCGTCCTCGATGATAAAGGAGCTGGGGTGGAGGGCTTTGGATGAAGGAGCAGAAGCACATCCCTTCTCTACCTCCCTTGTAGAAAAAGCCAGCTCTCCCTTCTCCCACGAGGGAGTACCCACCTCATCCTTTGCTCGCTATCTTGATAGAGCAGGGTGTGCTTTCTGTCGATGAGCTATCCCGCCTATCGGGTATGGACTTGATGACCGTCCGAAGTGAGCTCTTTGATCTCGAGCTGGATGGTTGGATACAAGCCCGAGCGGGAGGCTGCTACAGCTTGTGCTGAAGGCGATGAAATAAGAAGAAGCCCTTAGGACTGATCAGTCCTAAGGGCTTCGCTTATTTGATACGTTCGGGGCTATTTACCGAAGCTCCATTTGAGGGCGAGTGTCGGTGCTACGAGCCACTGAGGGGCATCGACATTCTTTGATATGCGTACTTCGCCACCTATGCTGAGGTTGAAGTCTGGTGCGACACCTGGGATCTTATTGAGGTTGCACCACACCTGCGGCTGCGACATGAACTTGAAGTCTGTGCCCCAACCGATGCGGGGATCCTTCTGATGCCACCAGCTGAAGAAGCCCGTGGCGGTGATGAGACCATTGCCAGGAGAGAACTTCCATACCCCGCAGAGCTCATAGTTGTGTGGCTGGGCAATCCCACGTATATACTTGTAGAGTGGGGTGAGGCTGAGCATCGTGCGACGCTCGGGGCTGAGGTAGGTGTAGGTCACCCCCGTCATGAAGGCATCATTGAGCGAGATCGCACGTGAGCCCACAGGTTCGGGAGCATTGGCATTGATGAAGCGTAGGCCGCCATCATAGCGCACGTGCCAAGAGAGCGGCCCCTGCCAAAAGCGTAGGTTGCGCATGAACTTCCAGTTGGCACTCACTGCGCCCTGCTGGAGGAAGGACATATCGACGAAGTAGAACGTATCGCCGAAGCGGTCAAGGCTCTGCTGCTCTACGGTCATCGTCATGCGCGGACGGTCAGCCTGTACCTTGGGGTATAGGTAGCGACCGAGGTCATAGTGTAGCTGGATATTCTGCCCCATGGCGGGTACAGCGAGGAGGGAAAGACTCGTGAGGACGAGAGCCCGAAGGCCGAGGCGAAGGCTTTGTTTCATCTACAGATTAAGTGTGTTAAGCTAAGGATGGTGGCCATCTCGTGCATTCGTCTGCAAAGGTACAAGAACTGAATGGATTAGAAGAAGGTGGGTGATAATTCATCCAGGGATATATCCCCTTATAAGAAGAGTTTTAGGCATTCTTTTATTGATGATGGCCGTGAATCTATATTGGTCACAGGCTCAACCAATATGAGACTGTTGCCTCAGAGTCCTTCCCCCTACTAATTGTGCTAAGGCATCGTGTACTCAGCTCCCCGATAATGCCTCTCCGAAGAGATACACAAGCCCTTCGCTTTATCGCGAGTGCTCCTCTTTTCCAGCGGAGGAAAAAGTGTCATTCTCGCGAAAAAAAGCGCCTTCACGTAGTGGTTTTTCTCTATCTATGCACGTAGTCTTAAAGATCATGTACGTCAAATCCAAATATCCACGTACGTAGATATTAGATCCACGTACGTAGCCCAAACTTATCAGCCACTCGTCCACAACTTTTATCCCTACGCAGAGCAACGACCTAATAGTAGGTTGACCCGCTGACCAATATAGGTTGCTTTACTGATCAGTATAGCCTTACTCTTAGACTACTCTGGGTAGCCCTTCTTTCGTCGGGGAGAGAGCTGATCTTATCAGGTCGAGTACGGCTTAGCCCTCGGAGGTGGTGTCGTCTGTGGTAGGGCGAATGAAGCGACGGACTGCGCTTGAAGTAGAAGCGGTGTCTATGGGCAAGGTGAAGTTGTCTCGCAGATCACGCATCGTGCGCTGTAGGCCCGTAAGACCAGCTCGCTTGACAGCTGTGCCAGCAAAGAGAGCTAAGTACTCTTCTTCGCTCATGGCTTCGAGTTCCTCGGGGGAGAGGGAGAGCAGGGCTTCGCGTGGAGTGTAGTCGGCGATGGTCGTGGGGCGAGCATAGCGATTCCATGGGCAGCACTGCTGGCAGGCATCGCATCCGTAGACCCGGCGCCCCATGCGTTCGCGGAGCTCGGGGGATCTCACCCTTCTGCTCTATGGTGAGGTAGCTGATGCATCGGCGTGCATCGATACGCCCAGGCTCAAGGAAGGCATCTGTCGGGCAAGATGTCTGGCAGCGCTCACAGCGTCCGCAGAGATTGCGCATCGGACTATCCGTCGGTAGCTCTATGTCGATGAGGAGCTCACCCAAGACGAAGTAGCTCCCTGCACGGGGGATGATGAGTAGGCTGTTCTTCCCGCGCCAGCCAAGCCCTGCCTGCTCGGCCCAATAGCGCTCCATGATCGGTGCGGAGTCAGAGAAGGCGCGCCCCGTGACGGGGAGCTGTAGCTCGGAGCGCATGAAGGCTAAGAGCTGGTCAAGCCTTTTCTTGACGACCTTATGGTAGTCTCGTCCGTAGGCGTAGTAGGCGAACTGTGGGGCTTCGGGGGCTTGCTTCGTCTCAGGGTAGTAGTTCATCGCTACCATGATGAGCGTCTTTGTCCCAGGGAGAAGCACGCGTGGGTCACTTCTTAGCTCACGATTGCGGGCTAAGTAATCCATATCACCATGGTAGCCGGTCTCGATCCATGAGTCGTATTCCTGCAGAATAGCTTCGGGGACAGCACCAGCTAGGGCGATGCCACATGCAGAGAAGCCGAGGCGGAGTGCCTCGGCTTTAATCTGTGTGACGATGTCGTGTGGGGAGATAGACTCCACTTGTATGGGAGAGGGAGCTGCTGTCGTCTTGGGAGCAGCTAAGTCTTAGTTGTTGTGGAAGACCCACGCTGAGCGGTGGGCGGGATGCTCCTTCACCAGCTCGTTGAGGTAAGCATAGGCCTCAGCAGAGGAGTCGAAGGAGATAAGAGCAAGACGAATCGTGCGGCCACGGGGGGAGCGAAGTGCTGTGAGCGAGGCTTCAGGGAGGGTGGTGCGAGCCTGCTCTACGTACGTCTGGATACGCTCCTCGGTGCGCTCGGTAGCGATGATGATATAGTAGCGGCCGTCCTGCTCGGTAGACCAGCGGAGGTTGCCTTGTTCGTCCTTGGCTGTGGCTTCGGAAGAAGTGTCTGCTACCTTCTTCTCTTCACCGAAGAGCTGGCGTGCCACTTCGACAGAAGGGGTGAAGCCTGCTTGATAGTGCTGCTCCGTTTCGACCTTGTTCCCCCAGGGGAGGAGTGCAAGGATCGCGATGACGACGGCAGCTGCATAGCCCAGCGCACGCTTGGGGAGTCGCAGGGAGATATAGCGGCTGTCCTGCTCGCTTGAGAGTGCTTGTCTGCCGCTGGTAGCCTGAGGTAGTGCGGGAAGAGACAGGGGCGCATAGCCGTAAGCGCTGGCACTTGTAGCGAGGGCGGCGCTATCTGGCGTGAAGCTGAGGTGTCCCTTCGCGGGAGAGCTGAAGCTCCCCGATGCCTGAGAGATGATACGTGCCCCTGCTGGATGAGCTGGTGACGCAGCTGGCTTTACTTCCTCCTCGAGTACGAGGCGAGCACGACGAAGCGATAGCCCCAGGAGAAGGGCATAGCGCTCCTCGAGAAGCCCATCGCTGTGGGTCATCTCGGGCATTGAAGTGGAGCTCGGCAGAGGGAGGGTAGGGCCAGATGCTTGCTACGGTCATAGCTGGCGGGGAGCTTCTCTCGATGAATCCACCCAACTGGGGTACGACGACGTACTCGTGGCGTAGTAGGAGATAGGATATCTGCTCGGCGAGGGCGACTATTCATACTCTTAGTGCATTATATATACTGTCACAAAGATAACGATAATAGCCGTAAGTGCTCATAATTACGTACATTTGTAGGCAATTCAAGTAATGTATTATTAGCTCAATTACTCTATGACGATTGATCAGTTCAACTTCGCTGGTAAGAAGGCTTTCGTACGTGTGGACTTCAACGTGCCCCTCGACGCAGACTTCAACATCACCGACGACACGCGTATCCGCGCTGCTCTCCCTACCCTCAAGAAGATCCTCGCTGACGGTGGCTCGGTCATCATCGGCTCTCACCTTGGCCGTCCTAAGAAGGTCGAGGATAAGTTCTCCCTCCGCCACATCCTCCCTCACGTCTCTAAGTGCCTTGGCGTCGATGTCAAGTTCGCTCCCCTGACTGCGTAGGCGAAGAAGCTCGTGAGCTCGCTGCTAACCTCAAGCCCGGCGAAGCTCTCCTTCTCGAGAACCTCCGCTTCTACGCTGAAGAAGAAGGCAAGCCCCGTGGCTTGGCCGAAGATGCTTCTGACGAAGAGAAGGCTGCTGCTAAGAAGGCGATCAAGGAAAGCCAGAAGGAATTCACCAAGAAGCTCGCTGCTCTTGCTGACGTCTATGTCAACGATGCCTTCGGTACGGCTCACCGTGCTCACGCTTCTACGGCGCTCATCGCTGCTTACTTCGATGCTGATCACAAGCTCTTCGGTTACCTCATGGGTAAGGAAGTAGATGCTGTGAACAAGGTCATGCAGGATATCCAGCGTCCCTTCACCGCTATCATGGGTGGCTCGAAGGTCTCTTCTAAGATCGACATCATCGAGAACCTCCTCGGCAAGGTGAGACAATCTCATCCTCACGGGTGCTATGACCTACACCTTCGCTAAGGCTGCTGGTGGCAACATCGGCGCTTCACTCTGCGAAGATGATAAGCTGGATCTGGCTCGCGAGATCGTCGCTAAGGCTAAGGCTAACGGCGTGAACCTCGTCCTCTCTACGGACTCGAAGATCGCTGATGCCTTCAGCAATGATGCTAAGACGGCCTTCGCTCAGAACGATAATATCCCCTGCTGGCTGGATCGGTATGGACATCGGCCCCGACAGCATCAAGGCTTATCGCGAAGTCATCCTTGGCTCGAAGACCATCCTTTGGAACGGTCCTACGGGGGTCTTTGAAATGGACAACTTCGCTGATGGCTCACGTGCTGTAGCTGCTGCTATCGCTGAAGCTACGGCTAACGGTGCCTTCTCGCTCGTCGGTGGTGGTGATAGTGTCGCTTGCGTAAACAAGTTCGGTTACGCTGACAAGGTCTCCTACGTTTCCACGGGTGGTGGTGCGCTCCTCGAAGCTATCGGAAGGGAAGAAGCTCGGCACCGCTGCGATTGAAGATCGTTAAGCGAAGTCGTAGCTCACGCTACCACTATAAGAAGCTCCCTTGATTTGGCTGCAGCCTCATCAAGGGGAGCTTCTCTTAATAGGAGACTCCTAAGAGGAGCTGTTGCATGGCGAGTCTCCAAAAGGACAAGCATTGCCACAGCTTGTCCTTTTGCTTGACTCTGCAGCATGCGGTAATCGCAAGGCGTTAAGACTGAGGGCGCAGGAGTTTACTTCCGCAAATGACACGCCCGAATGTCGCAAACAACGAAGGAGTGCCGTATGATGCAATAGTCTCAAAAGATATTGTGCAAGTCGCTCTCTATCGATGGAGGCATAGCTTACGCTACCCGAAAGCCAGAAGCCAGGCTGAGGAACACCAGGCAATATCCGCATCTCGCGTATCCGTGATATTATCTTTCAGCTCAAGCCCTCAGCCTCAACCGCTTCGACAAATGATAGTCCAGCTTTGAGCGTCGTCGAGCGTAGCGAAGGGATTATGCCCTTGATTCACTGACGTCCTGATAGCGCAGTGCCCACAGTGCATCCAGACGAGAGCCTATGCGTTGTGGAGAGCTGCGCCGTGGAACTTAGAGGACGCAGATAATTCAGCGCATACTTTCGATTCAGCTACGTGCGGGAGCATGACGCGCTGCTGCATAGAGGTAGTCGAGGTTAAGACGACTCGATGCTCGAGGAAGCGAGATAGTCCCCAAGCCAAGAGCAAGCCTCCCAGCTCCACACCTTTGCTAGTGGAGCTCGGCAACATTATGCGAGGTATAGCGCGCATCCGACTTGTCGAAACTTTCACCCAGTCCAAGAGGTTGCTACCCTCTTCATTAGGAAGTAAGAGAGGTGTGCTTGCACGTGCGAAGTCTGATACTCACACCATCCCTTCGAAGGAGGTGTGTGCATACCGGGCTGCACGGTCATCGCCGTGCTGGTAGAACAGGGTCGGTGTACCAGACATCGTGAGGGTAGGGAAGGCGCATCGAGCGGCTCCAAGTAGCGACAAAGCTCCAGCGATCCGGCGGATGAGCAGTTCACACTCACCGACGGCAGGAAGTTATACTGCACACTCGAGAGGAGCAAAAGTTGTAGTTCAGCAGGAGTACCTGCAGACATCAGCCACTCGTCGAGCTTCACCGTGTGCTCCAGACTCTGGTCTATATTGACGCTGGGTCTGGCTACCAAACATCGCATAGAAGCTCTCGGGCTTCGAGCGGAGGTGTACCGAGCTTATTCCCCACGACTTTCTCGCAGCGGAACTCACTCACCGATGGTGGTCGTAGCCTTGAGGATGGAGGTGAAGTTAGCCGCAAAGCCTGCACCATACTCATCACGATATGATGGTTTTGACCGAAGGTCGTCACCACGCACTAAGTCGAAGCGGATCGAAATTCTACGATCCCAGTAAACGATAGGGAGGATGCCAGCCTTTCCGCTCCGAGGTTACCCTCGCAGAGTTTAGCCAGCGCGCGCTGGGTATATGCTCGTACTCGATTGGGGTATCTTTAGTGGTGTAGAAGGAGTCGGCACCGGAAGCTGTTTTTCATTGTACTCCGAGTTGCAGGTCCAGCTTGTCATTCCGCGGTCAGGATTGAGGCGTGTTTGCCAGAGCGCATCATAGAGCTCGCAGTCGGTATTAGCACGGCAGCCAGCACTGGAGCGACGTGGCTTGCCGAAAGGCTAGTCTCCGTATCGCCCCTCACGCGCCTTTGCCCCCACGGAGCTTCAACCCGGTGAAGCGATGCATACCAGCAGCAGCTCTGGCATAGAGGGAGCAGTCTCTGCACTCGTGCTTGGTGATGATGTGTTGATAGCTCCCGAGAAAGCGCGCCTGTACCATAGATGAGGGCAGAAGGGCCACGCAGGATCTCTATGCGCTCAATGTCGGAGAGGTTCACGGGGAAGTCGAAGCTCAAATGCCCTGTCTTGCTACTGCTGCTGACATTTACGCACTGAGTAGCACAACGATTTGCTCGTGTGAGCCACCACGGATAGACACATCCGCCTCGTATCCCTTGAGCACCACGCTGTGCTGCACATCGACACCTGCGACATAGTTCAGCAGTTCTTGGATACTTCGCGCAGGGGTCTGTGCGATCTCGCGTGCCGAGATGACTGTCACCAGACGTGTAGCTTTCGTTGGAGCGGGTGTAGCGGTCTTCGAAGCCGTGACAGTAACACCAGTCAGCTCCTTGTCCGGCTCACCGAGCGTGGCGCTCAGGGACGAGGCAGCTACATTCTGCGCACCACCGTCGAAGTGCAGGGCAGCACACGCCAAAGCCAAGCTCGAGAGTGTCCCGATGTTGATGACACGGTGCATCGCAAAGTTGAAACGCACTACGTTCTGCGCGTCAAACGCTTAAAGCGTAGCGCGCACAGCAGTATCTTCTTTTCGTGCTTCATCCAGTTCGTTACACACTGATTAAACATGAACTTCTCCCGCTTTTCTGTCCTTTCGGAGGACACATGGGCCGAGGAAGGTGAATAAGCCTCTTTACTGAAGAGGAGTCACTCATACCGACCTGAGTAGCCCCACAGAAAGCAGCAGCGACCGCGACACCATAGCTTACAGCAAGGGGAGAGGATGGCGGCGATAGCGTGCATCGATCTCAGCCCGCCCATCGAGTGAAGAGGCCAGAAGGCGAAGAGCCCCAAGAGCGAATTTCATGAAAAGGAGGTCGCCGTCAAGACGTCGTCTTCAGGAGTCTAGAGCTTTGCTGGACGCTGATTGATCAGCACGAACACTGTGCAAAGGCCACACACATAGCCAAGCGGAATCCACCAGCCAGACAGCGCCGCCCTCGTGCATCGTCCTCCAGGCTCATCCCTAAGAGTCGGTGCAAAAGGCTCGAGGTCGTGAGTTTGCTCGCGCCGAGTCAGCATTGGAGAAAGGAGGCAGCTGTGATCCCCAAGGTGAAGCAGATCAAGACCCACGAGCCTAAGGTCCAGCCGCCAAGAAAGGCAGAATATCATCTCGCTCGGCAGGATCAAGCCACGCGACGCCTCCCGTAGTGCAGGAGCAAAATACCTCCAAGACAAGGAAGAGGTAGTTCAGCGGAAGGAAGCCGAAGCCATAGGGTGTAGCATATTCGCGCGTGCCTCACGTAGCGTACGACAGGTGAGGTTCTTCTGCATCATGTCTGGTCTGCCCGTCATCACAATCACGATGAAGATACCGCTGACGAACCGCTTTCCAGAAGTACAACGGGGCTGGTCCTAGCCATCCAAAGAAGAAGACTCGACCAAGTGCGCATCCGCCTTGACCCAGAGAGAGACGATCCCTTGAGAGATAAGCCCCAATTCTGCCCCTGAGACAACTGAGACTGATGAGTCCTAAAGTCACAACAAGCGTAGCGTCTGCAAGACATCTGTCCAGATCATCGTCCCCATCCCCCACGCCGCGTATAGAGCGATGATGGCGACTACACCCGCTAGCACCGTGACGACACAGGGCACCCTATCGGAGCATAGACCAGAAGGTCGCAGACAGGGTGATCAGGAAGAGCTGAGCAGCCGCCCCAAAGAGCTTAGAGATCGAGATGAAGAAAAGCGCACCAGTACGATAGCCATGCCGCCCCGGCAATCGCCGCTCTAAATGGTGGCAGATCGAGACTAACTGCAGGCGATAACAGAGCGAAGCGGTGACGTAAGCTGATGACGATATAGCCAAAAGAAGAAGCCCAAAACCAGTCACGCGTACATAGTCATAATCCATCTGCTGCACCATCCCTGGCACAGACACGAAAGGTCACCCCCGAGATCGAATCTCCGAGCATCCCGATCGAGACGACCCACCACTGGAGTAGACCGCCCAGCAAGGAAGAAAGTCCGCATTGGAGCCACGCTGACGTGTCCAAAAACGTGTAATCAGAAAGAGTAATGAAGAAGATAGAGAACGAACGTGATGAGGTACACCTTTGTACCATAAGAAGTGCGTGCTTGAGCGTGGACTAATAGTTATAATCAAACCTCCCAATCTTCGGCGGTATTGACTCCTTGCCACAGTCCTGAATCTTCCTCATATCGTCAATGGCTTGACGTGCCAATAGTCAAGTGCGTCGCCCGTACGGCAGAGTTGATCCCCACGTAAATCACGCCCTTGTACTGCGGCCCTGGAGAGAGCTGAGCACGCCCCCAGAGAAACGACGATAGGCGCGAGGATCGACCAACCTAAAGCACGGCACGAGCAGAAAGGATCTCCCTCGGTGAGTGGAGTCAGACTCGCTGAGAGGACTTCCTAATAGGCAGTGGTGATATTGATCGGGATGCTATAGGCTCTTAAGTCTCTTGAGATAGTTAGGCTGATCAACCTGCGTGGCAGGGTCTCCATCCCGATGATCCCTCGCACAGCAGATGCGCATACCGACACGACGAGCAGCTCAAGCGTTGCTTCTTTATCCTTCCTGCGTATGCGTTGTTGTACAGAGTCTCACGGCAGTAGCTGGGAGCGGTCTCCATATTGTCAGTGGTAGGTCGTCACGCCACTATCAAAAGATGAGCTTCTGCATCTGGGGCTCCGACAAGAGACCGAGCGTTGAGGTACAAGCACTTTTGGAGCCTGATGTGCATCGCTCGATCTGCTCGGATAGCTGATAGCGCTCATCAGATCGATCTCTTTATCCGCTCATGGCGACGACCACTGTGCACCAGAGAGAAGCGACCAATACCCTTGCTTCCAGTTGTAGCAGGGCTTTGTGCCACACAGGCACTGGGGCTAACTACGCAAGCATAGCGCCTCAGCTGATGTCGAGTAATGTGCACTCTGGGCACACCACTGGTACAGTCTCGCAGTTACCAACCTGGCGTTGGCTGATGGAGCAGGCATCGAATGCCTTCCCATAAAGTGCTCTGTCCAGATGTCGCAGCGGCATAGAGCTCCCTCCTCAGAGGTGTAGTCAGGCAAGCGAGTGCTCTCTCTCTCGGTGATCCCACCACCAGCGAGGATGCGTGCTTTCGATTTCTGTGGTATCAGGTTCCGCTATCGTGCGTGTGCTTATCAATATGCATAGAAGACTGTCTCACTACACCCGACTCCATGCGCAGAGGGCAAAGCAGCGACAGTGCGACGTCAGCCTCGATGGGGCCACCTCGAAGGTAGCCACTCGAAAGGCTGTGCCGATGTCGCTGACAAGGAGGAGCATGAGTCTCCACCGAAGAGTCCACAAGAGCTGCGAGCTGCTTCGTGGGCTTTTGCACCCCTTCATTCTCCTGCTGAAGGAGTGAAACCCAGCCACATACGGCTGATGTGGCAGAGCGTCGTCGTCTTTGCGGAGAGACGCCTGCAGGACGCTTCCTCGTCAAAATGTCCGATAGTGACACAATGCCCCAAGCTATGGAAGACAGCAGCATCGACCCGTGCGTCCAGCGACGGAAGTAGAGGCGCGTAGCAGTCAGGAGAGCGAGGCTGTGTGTAAAGGACATCGAGTGGAGAAGCGTAAAGGAGAATGCAGTGATTACTTAGCTTACCAGTTCGAGCCACTCTGACCACATGGCGAGCATCGTGGATCATCGACGCAGCGTCAAAGCCCCGACGAAGACCAACCAGCAAGCCCACAGAGGTACGCCTCGTATAGAGGACAATTTCACCGATGAAGAGCAGTGAGTTACTGAGGGCAGAAGCGAGCCAAGCACCCTGCATCACACCCCTGAAGATGGGGAGGAGCCACCTTCGAGACGAGGCTGAGAGACCGCGGGTGAGATAGTAGCTCAGCAAGAGTAAGGATCAAGCACATCCCGACCATCACCCAAGGAGTGAGAGAAGCATACGTCGCTTAGCTGCTTCAGTCAGGCTACCGAGGGTGCTCTGGTTAGGCAGTGGCTGGAGCGAGCACAGCATCAGGAAGACATAAGCCAGAGCAGCGATGCCCATACCGATAAAGCGGATCTGCGTGGTGCAGAAGGTTCAGTTCGCCTCGCAGCAGACGACCGAAGTTATCGTACATCACCAGGGGCGGAGGCAGACCACGATCAGAGGGTTCACCGGACTGGAAGATTCCAGCTCTCTACGACAGTGAAGCCCAAGTCAATCTTTGATTCCCACTCAGGTCCACATAGTCACGTGCGAAGTAAGTCAGCGAGCAGCTTCATTCTGGTGGAAGGACATCCAGAAGAAGACGACCAGCCACCGAAGACAGCAAAGCAGGAGCATAGATGCGCTGCTTGGATTTCGTAGCTGCGCATCTGTACTTCGCCTGCAGAGGCAGCAGCACCAGCTTGAGCAGCCACTTCCTTCTTACTGGGGTCGGGGAACTTCTTCTGATTAACCAAGAAGATGATAGCCGAGACACAGATCATCACTACAGCAGCGATGAAAGCATAGTGGAAGCCACGGCTGAAAGACATCCAGATATTGGCTGACGAAGGACTGCAGGTCAGAGATCGCTCATTACTCCGACACCTCAGCTGCGAGGCTTTGAAGGTTCTGCATTGCCTGCCCAGGCATACGGCTCCCCTCGCGCAGGTACTCGATGACAGAGAGCTGGGAGCTCTGCGCCATAGTCGAAGTCACTGTGCTTCAGCCACCAGTTTACGGATACCGACCGCGCGAAGGGGCAAGATCCCGATGTTGATGTAAACATGTAGAGATCCGAAGCCAGCATCACGTGCACTCTGGTAGCGTGGATCATCATACATCTGACATGAGCACCTGCAGGTCTCCCCTGAAGAGGCCATTACCGAAGGCGATAATCCCCAGACCAACGCAGGTCAGCGTCGATAGAGAGCGAGGTTGGGCACAGGTGTAGGCGTAGGATAGCGATCAGCACATAGCCAAGCGCCATCACCACCAGACCAGCTACGATGGTAGCCTGTACTTCTTAGTACGGTCAGCGATGACACCACCCGACAAGCGCCAGCAGGTAGATCGGAGGCATAGAATGCCGAGCAAACGCATATCCTGTTGTCTGCCTGCCCGTAGCCCGAAACTTTGGGCCGAGATGAAAGAGCGTCAGGATCGCTGCTACTCATGATGTAGAAAGCCGAAGCGCTCTCCCATGTTCGCAAGAGAGGCTGCGATCAATCCCCTTTAGGATGATGAACATCAAATTTAGGGTGTTAGGATGAGTATTGTTAGTTGATTTTTCCTGAATTAGGTAGATGGAGAGGACTATTCTTGACGGACATCCAGCACAGCCCCGTGCGTATATCATCGAAGTAAACTGCCGTCTTCGCATTAGGTGTTAGCTGGAAGCATCTCGGAGCTAAGGCTTCTGAAGCACAGCCGAGCTGCGCTGGCAAACCGTTCGTCTGCCAGCCTCTTCCCCCATACATAAGTGAGATCTCGGAGCCAAGCCAGGGCTGGGACATAGACGATACCGTGCTCCAGCATCTGTATCCTTCTTGCGTTGCTCCTCGGGCATCTCGGAGGCACGCCCGGTGATCTCCAGCTTGAGACGAAGTCGACGATCCCCACTGAGGTCATCGTGGCTTGAGTCAAGCTGCGACCGACGAGAAGCGAGCTAAGGTAATCTCTCCTTCATCATTTCTCAGGGAGCGCAGCGCAGTGATGCACCGCTGATACGCCCTGTGGTATCGCCCAAGAAGAGACGCTGCGTGCGATATTCTTCCTCGGCGCAGTTGCTCCAAAGCCAAGCTGCATCGACTCGCCATCTTTAGGCATACTCTCACCGTCCCGAGTGACGAGATTCATCAAACTTTCACGTAGCTCATAGAGGTAAGTCGAGGCTATCTCAGCCTCCGTTTAGCCTCAGAGCCAGCCTGCGCATATTCACGAGGAAGGGCAGGCAAAAGTCGTATCGGATAGCGTCTCCGGAGAGGATATGTGCTGGCGCTCTCGTCAAACTTTTTAGCAACTCCATCCCACCATTAATGGAGAAAGAGGACACCTGTATCTCGTTAGCTTCTGACGAAGGGAGCCAGCGTCTTCGGTCGAAGGTGACAAGGTATTGCTGAGCCGTATCAGCACGCCCCACGGTATAGAGTCGCGCAGAGACCAGCCTCATAGGTACGTACTGGCGGTATCTCACCACTTTCTTCTTATTCAGATACTCATCAGCATAGCAGATAATACCCTGGGGTATAGGTACGTTTCTCGCGCACACGCACTACGGCTTCGGAATTCCTCAGCACGGGCAGGCTATAGACGACCCCACAGTCCGTCTCCCTTGGTCACATCATAGCGACGCAGAACCTTCGTCTGAGCTCCAAGATCTGAGTTAGAGTTAAGGAGCAAGAGTCCGAAGAATACGCTCCAGCAGATCTAAACGATGCATCCACGTCTGTACATAGATGATTGAAACTTTACAATCATAGCAAAGCTAATAAAAAGCAGTGACAATCAAACGACATCTGTAGCGGTATAAAAGCCTCTCACTCACCACAAATACAGCCCTATCAGGAGTAGAGATGGGAGCAGTACGAACCACCATCGTCGGCAAGCGGAGCTATAGTGGTCAGTGGTCAGCTCAATACTGATCAAGATGCGCGCAGCAGTGACGTCGGTAGCATCTCACCACTCACTACTTTGCCCGCAAAGCAACAGCTACTTTTCTCCGCAAAACACTTACGATGAGCGCAATACGCCACCACGAGACTATTGCACTCCATATCGGCGCTCGCTTTCGTTGTTTTGCGACATTCGGGCGTGTCATGCCTACAGGAGTAAACTCCTCGTCCTCAGTCTTGACTGCCTTGCTAGGACTTTGCAACGGCCTCACTCATGGTGGAGCACCTTGCACAGTCTCTTTACATATAGTGCATTCTTGTTGCCTCAAGAAGAGGAGCAAGAATGCCTAATACGAAACTAAACGATTATTTCGCCTCGAGCTGGATGGTGAGCTTCGCCCAAGAGATCAAATCAAACTCTTGTAGCTCGTGTAGGTCGCTCTGAATAGCGACTCCGCATAAAGCTCTCCGGAAAGACCCACCAAATGTAATCCCAAGACCGCAGCCGTGATGGAGACTGCAACCTTGCCCTAAGAGCCCAGCGATCACTCGAAAGGACGTTAGAAGCGCCATTGGTTTGTAGACCTGTACTTTCCCGTAGTATCGAAAAGACAGCCCTGTAGGCGTGTACAGACCGCAGAGGCAAGTCCCCTTAGCATGGATGTAGACACCACAGTTACTTTGGCTGACCTGAGAGCACGCCCAAGCGCTCTCTCTTATCCGAACGGAAGTAGCCCGCCATATCATCCAAATTCCTTATGAGTAGCAATCAAAATACTATTCGAAGGGAGCTTCAGCAGCAGTCACACCGCTGGAGGACAATAGAGTTGATCCCATCACTTTCGATGAGTAAGGGACGCGACTGATACGAAGCCACCAGTAGCTCAAAGAGGCTGAAGAAAGCATCATCATCCAAAGCAAAGCTATCACCTAAGCAACAGCTAGCCTTATAGCTCATTCAGAGGCTGGTCGAAGAGTTGCTATCGGTAAGAGCATCGACAGTTAGTCTCGGGTAGAGCGATCGAGAGTGTAAGTAGATTCCTCCGCGAAGGAACCAGTCACGGCGTGCAACTCACCACATAGCCAGCTCTGATACGCAGCACGCGTAGCTCAAAAAGGGTCTCTCCCCATATGTCCTGTCCCAGCTGACGAGTCAAGAAGAGCACCTTCTCTCGAGGTATAATTGATGCCGAAGCGTGGACGCTTCAAAAGGGACAGCGGACAATGAAACATCCTGCACATACAATAGTACGCCGTATCAATATCTTGCTGTGCCTGTGGACCAATCCCTCAGCGAGGCAATGACCAAGCTCCCACACAGGGACTTCATTCTCTCTAAAGAAGAATGCTAACTTCGGCTATCAAAAGCGATCGTTCGCTCGGCACTGAATGACACATGCTCCAGCGTATTCCCTGAATTGTCTTCAGCAAAAAGTCCCGATGGGATTTCGAGACTGACGATAGGAGCTTCCGTCGTATTGAGGAAATCAACTAAAGCGACATAGCCACCAGAAAGAGTGGTCTGTAGGTCCGCACCAAACAGTCCATCAATGATCAGATCGCCAGATAATATACGTGAGGAGCAAAAAGCTGCAAAGATATCCTCCAAGCGAATGTATCCGCAGAAAGCTGCCACGTACAGCTTCTCACATTCGGGGAGAGCTTACCACCCGATAGAAGAGGTAAGCGAAGACGCATACCTTTGCGAGCAAGTAGTTGGGCTATACTCAAGGCATAGGCACCGCAACGCCCCTGCACCAGCAAAGACGTAAATGGAGCGTCCCCCAAAGCATTGCGTGACGACGCAGTAGTTTCATGTTCGAAAGCGACCGCCGCACGCTCAATATGATCTCGAGCACTGAGACGGTCCAGCTGAGCAGCCTGCGTACAAAGAATATCAAGTTGCTTGCCTGAGCAGATCTTCTCGCATATCGATAGAGAAGATTTATAGATATTCCTGACCAATACCCGTTGATAGCGTTAATCCATCTGCCACGCACAATATCCACGCCCGATGCACCGAACAAAGTCAAGAATAAGACTACGCTCATAGCTCGGGGATTTTCCTCGATGACTCGGAAGGCCTCGCTATTCAGCCCACGCTGGTAGAGAGTGCGATAGATATCATTGATGCGGAATATCTGTTCGTTAGTGAAGCCTCTAGCGGCGAAGTCCAACGATGTTGATACCACAATAGACGATGGGGTCACGACCGATAAGAGTATAGGAGGGATATCCTTGTCTGCACATCGAGAGCCCCCTTGGATCATCACATGCTTGAGATGCGTACAAACCGATGCACCAGTGAACCACCGCTCAAGATGGCATAGTCATCGATTTCACCTCACCAGCCAACTGAGTTGCATTCCCCAAGATGACATGGTCGCCGAGAACAGTGTCATGAGCGACGTGCGAATAAGCCATCAGAAGGCAGTAGCTACCACGACAGTCTTACTCGCGAAGCAGTACTCGATTGACTGTTACGCATCCCGCGCACCATCGTATGATCTCCGATGATAGCGAGACTCTCTTCCCCAACAAACTTCAGGTCTTGAGGAATACCTGCGATGACTGCACCTGAATGGATATGGCAGTGCTTGCCCAGACGCGCACCACTTTTGGATGACAGCATGATTCTCAATGATACATCCTTCCCTACCCTCAGTATTCTCTTCGATGACAGCGAAGGGATGGACAACAACCTTCACCAATCTTAGCATCAGGATGAACGCTGGGCCAGAGGACTTATATTAGCATGTGACATATACCGATTATTATATCATGCAAGTATAGAGCCACCTCCTATCTAAGTAGGATAAAAGGAGTGCTCTATAGGATGCACTATTTACTTATTCTTTTGCGACCTGAGCTATAAACTCAGCTTCACAGACGAGCTTCTCACCACCAAAGGCAAGACCACGCATATTGGCCACCCCTCTACGGATCTCACCGAGGAGACGCAGTTTAGAAGATCAATGTATCACCTGGGACTACCTTCTATCGGAACTTCACATTGTCGATCTTCATGAAGCAGGTCGAGTATTGCCTGGATCTTCGATATTATGCAGTACAAGCAGACCACCTACCTGGAGCTATAGCTTCGACTTTGCAGGACACCCGGCATTACAGGCTCCTTTAGGAAGTGCCTGGAAGAAGGGTTCATTCCCAGAGACGCTCTTAACGCCCACAATATAAGTTTGGTACCGATCCTCGATGATCTTATCAACCATCAAGAAGGGATAGCGGTGAGAGCAGTTCGCGGATGCGGTTCACATCCAAGATGGGCGCTGCATTGTCGTAGAGTGAGCCTGAGCTTCATTGAGCTTGATATCCTTGCGAATCTTAGCTCCCATCTCATGTGATCTTATGCCCTGCACAGTAAGCCAAGATACGCCCACGGATAGACGACCAATAAGCGCTAAGTCGCCAAGCACATCGAGGAGCTTATGACGCAGGTTCATTGGGGGAAGATGATCGGCGCATTGTTAATGTAGCCGAGAGAGAGATCAGTACGGCGGGCGACCTTCATCAGATCACACAGAGTTTATCGAGATCAGCCTGCTCCATCGCCTTATCTCATAGATGACCAAAGCATTATCTAAGTCCCCCTTAATGAGGTTGTTTGCTAAGAGCATCCGACCCTCACGGACAAAGACGAAGGTGCGACAAGCAGCGATCTCCTGTTTCGAAGTCTGCGAGATCTTCCAGAGAGGCAAACTGGTTGCTCAGCACTGGGGAGTCAAACGGAGACGTAGGCATCCACACCGAACTTGCTATCTGGTAGCAAGACGATGCGCGAACGGCCATCAGCCGATACGACCTCTTGACGATGCTTGACGATATAGTATTCTACAGGTAGCTCCTGCTCTCAAGGCCCACCGAATCGATGCCTTCCACATAGAAGCGAGCACTCCCATCGAGAATAGGGAACTCAGGCGCATTTACCCTCAATGAAGCAGTTATCAACCCCTTACATAAAAGCGCCGCCATAGCGTGCTCGACGGTGCTGACCGAAGCCTCACCTTTCACCAAGACGGTACCGCGCTCTGTTCCCTTGACGAACTCCGATAAAGCGGGGATTTCTGGAGTTCCCTCCAGATCCACACGACGAACTATGCGCCCCGTACCAGCAGGTGCAGGGAGTATCGTGAGCTGATATCAAGTCCTGTATGTAAGCTCCCTTTCCAGAGAGGGTAAAAGGTGCTTTTTAATGTCTTTTTGTTTATTCATTATGCTCGTGCTCTTTTATACCATACTAATTGTTCCTGAGTGCTGCAAGCTCTCTCCAGAGCCTGCAGACGGCGATACATATCGGGGGAGCTTAGGCTGAATGACAAAGTTACGCATCGCCTCACGCAGTGGCATCCCAGGTGATCCCATCAGAGTAGCTCCTTCAGGAACATTGCTGATAACCCCAGTCTGTCCCCCTCATCTCGACTCGATCACCAATCGTGATATGTCCACCAATACCTACTTGACCGCCAAAGCGGCACCAAGATCCAATACTGGAAGAACCAGCTAAAACTGACCTGTGAAGCCATCACGCGATGTTCACCGACTCCGACAGTTGTGAGCAATCTGAATGAGGTTATCCAGCTTGACTCCGCGATGAATGATGCATTAATCCATCAGTCACTGATCAATGCAGGTATTAGCATATCCCCACATCATCTTCGACCACGACTCCCCAAGCCGAGGGATCTTTGCGGTATCCTTCTGCTTCTGAGCAAATCCGAAGCCATCGGCTCCAAGCGACTGCACCTGCATGAATGATACAGCGCGCTCCTGATCGCTCACTCCGGTGGTAAAGCGTCACGTGGGGATAGACAATCGTTTCTTCTCCCAGCGGATGACACCACGACCGATGTAAGCGTTAAAAGGGCACGACGTGGCATCCACCACTCGATCCAGAAACTCAGCTTCCGATGGACGGCAAAGGGGCCATATATACGCATCTCCCAGCCTCGACATCAGCAGCGATATGCGCTTTTCGAGACTCGCGCGCGTAGGTGCACTCTGCCGCTCGACCAGCTGCATCAACTGGAGCCAAAGGCTGCACATAAGGATCATCCACACGGATAAGCGTTGAAGAGACTGGCTGCTTGGAAGGCATCATAGTCGCTAAAGACGCAGAGGATCGGAAGCCTTTGGTAGTACAGGGCAAAAGACTCGTACTTGGGATTAGCTAAGCAGGCCAGGATCTCCTGGCTGTGCCGACTCAATCTTTCCAAAGTTCGAGACAAGTCACTGCCGATCGCCTTCGATGACGCCATAGGAGATGATAGGAGCTATTTCGTGAGGCACTCAAACCGCATATAATCGATATTTCGCTATCCACGAGACTAAGCTTCCGATCAGCTTATTCTTAATAAGAACATCCGCGTCTGACGGCGGAGGCTGTCAGCTTCTGCTGCCGCTGCATTGGCAAAGGCCTCAGTATTATCGGCACAGACGATGCTACGCGAAGCATTGACAAGGAGACCACACTGACTATTCCAGGCCGGAAAGCGTGCGACATCCTCAAGACTCACCATTCTGTGAACCTACACCTGGTACCAACAGGAACGCATCGGGGATGATGGCACGGGACACTGGACATGCAGCACATCCGCCCTGAGTAGCACCGATCGACATACATCAGCTGATCGCTACTCCCCACTCCTTACTGGTACGCAAAGACACGCTCAAAGAGGGCTTCTTCACCACCTTCTAGGGAGCATCTCGAAGTCTGTAGCTCCAGCATTTTGAGGTCAGAGCCAAGAGAATGACCCAGCGACCAGCATACTTGAGGAAGGGGCAAGACACTATACTACCCATATAAGGAGCTACGGTGAGGGCATCTACCTTAAGATGCCAAAGAAGCTACGCGCATACATATCGCTCGTGTTCTCAATATCTCCGCGCTTAGCATCAGCAATGAGAACTGATCTGGATACTCCGACCGATATAAGCAACGGTCTTTTCAAAAGCCTGCAAGCCAAAGGAGCCCATACTTTCGTAGAAGGCTGTTGGGTTTGTAGGCCACGCAGAGGTGTGCTGTAGCATCGATGATTCGCTTATTGAAGGCGAAAATAGGGTCATCCTCGTCCAAAAGGAACTGGGGTATCTTACGGACATCCGTATCCAGCCCGACGCAGAGGAAGGATTTTTCCTCTGATGTTCTCAAATAGTTCGTCTCTTTGTCATAATCTCTGTATGTTCGGTAGTTAGAAGTAAGGAGGAATGCCCCCTCCGCTCCCCTATATATGGTAGGGGGTTAGAGGGCTGCTTCCTTCATTCGCCTGATATTCTCAGACGATGTGATAAGTTCGTCGATAATCGGTTGGATCCTCCGGCATAATAGCTGAGAGTTGTAGAGCGTAGAGGTTGATGCGGTGGTCGGTCACACGCCCTTGCGAGTTATAGGTACGAGATCTTTGCCGAGCGGTCACCGTAGAGACCATCGTCTTACGACGTGCAGCGATCTCTTCATTGTGCTTGGTAAGCTCAATATCATAGAGCTTGGTACGGAGCATCTGCATCGCCAGCTCTCGGTTTGCCAGCTGCGTACGAGCTCGCTGACAGACATCACGACAATACCCGTAGGCTTGTGCGTCAGCTGCACCTGTCTCGACCTTGTTGACGTTCTGCCCACCAGCACCTCCAGAGCGAGCCGTCTGCATCTCAATATCTGCTGGATTGAGGACGACATCAACTCTTCGGCCTCAGGAAGAACTGCCACCGAGGCTGCTGAAGTATGCACACGCCCCCGCGTCTCGGTCTCAGGCACACATGGACACGGTGAACACCACTCTCATACTTAAGGATGCCATACACGCCATCCCCCGTGACCGTGAAGATGATTTCCTTGTAGCCCCCGGCTGTACCTTCACTCATGCTGGTGACCTCCGTAGTCCAGCCACGACCTTCACAGTAGCGTACATACATCTTATAGAGATCACCAGCGAAGAGAGCTGCCTCATCCCCGCCCGTACCTCCACGGATTTCCATGACGACGTTCTTCGCATCCTCGGGATCAGCAGGATAGGAGCAACTTGATTTCCTCGAGCGAAGGGATACGCTTCAGCTTCCTGCATCATCTCGCGTGCCATCGCACGGAGCTCAGGATCGCTCTCCTGCCCTCGCGGGTATCACGCCCTCTTGGATATTTCCAAGGAGATTGCGGTACTCCTTACCCTTATCCAAGATACGCTCCAGGTCACGATACTCTTTACTGAGCTTCATGAAGCGCTTCTGGTCTGCGATAATATCAGGAGCGGTGATGAGTGAAGTAATCTCTTGGAAACGTATCTCCAAGCCGCGATGCGCTAGCGTCGTTGTCCGTTGCCATGTAGATCATTGAAGTAGTATTTATTCGTAGTTGAGCACCTGCAAGGGGAGTGAATGTGAGATGATTCCTTCTCTGCGGCTTCTACACGCCCGATGATTTGCAGCAGGCACCCCGAAGCTCTCAGAGATGGCGATGATACGAGTGGCATCCTCAGCGGGAAACATAGAGCTCCATACGATGCCCCAATAGCTTAAAGACCTTGTACATCTCAGCCCAAGGTGTACCGCTCTCCTTCTGAATCAGCTCGAAAGAGCGGAGAGATAGCGAACATATTATCCTTGATGACGTGCTTCCCTTCGACAAAGTGAAGGACTTTAGTCTGAGCACCACCAGAGCAATGTACCATCCCGTGGATCTTAGGACGAAGTTCATCAAGGATGGCCTTGATAATCGGAGCATAGGTACGTGTCGGTGAGAGGATCAAGCGACCTGCATCCAGAGGAGTCCCAGCGATGGGTTCGGTAAGACCTTTTGAGCCACTATACACCAGCTCATCGGGGGTAGCAGCATCGTAGCTCTCGGGGTAGCGAGTGGAGAGCGCATGCTCCAGCACATCGTGACGAGCTGAGGTCGGGTCTACTACCCATCCCACCATTATAAGACGCTCTCGTAGGTAGCCCGTCCGAAGGAAGCCAAACCTACGATGACGTCACCGGCCTGGATACGTGCATTGTCTATGACATCACTACGCTTCATACGGCAGGTGACCGTGCTATCTACAATAATGGTACGTACCAGATCACCGACATCAGCAGTTTCCAGTTGCATCAGACACCTACACCCCTGAGCTCGTAGCTCTGCAAAGAAGTCTCTTCTGTACCATTAATAATAGCGGCGATAACCTCCCTGGGATCTAGTGCTTGTGACGCCCAATGGTCGAAGAAAACCAGAATACCATCAACAGCCCCTACACAGAGCAGGTCATCGATATTCATAATCAGCGCATCCTGAGCTATACACCCTTCCAGACAGAGAGATCTCCAGTCTCACGCCAATAGATATAGAGCCAGCGAAGACTTCTGTGCCCTGCTCCATCGGCATGCATGATGTTGCAGTAGGCTTCATCACCACCCAAGATATCGGGATGATCTTACAGAAAGCCTTTGGATAAATCCCTTTGTCTACATTGCGTATGGCGGCGTGTACATCCTCCTTAGAGGCCGATACGCCACGCCGCATATAACGTTCGTTCATAAGTTTAGTGTAGTCGAATGCTCAACGAGCGTTAGCGGAGGCGGAGACATCCCCTCTTCTGGGGCGTAATCAGCATCCTCATTATTGAGTTTGTAGAGTTGATCGAGTCGAATGCCATAGCGCTGAGAGATCTCATGCATCGAATCCCCACACGGACGGTATAGGTCGAATAGCGAGCTGAAGCCTCCTTATTCTTAGGCTCCAAGTAGACGACATCGCCTTCATTCAGAGGATAATCCAGAGGAGTATCGTTGTATTTTCGCCAACTTTAGCCGAGATACCCATATCAGCAGCGATGCGCTCATAGGTGTCATTCTGGTCAGCCAAGACGTACAAGAGACCATAGCTAATGTATGAGGGGCGCATCGGACGGTCATAAGTACGTTCCGATTCGACAGAGCGACGTACAGATGTGGCCCGGACCACCATACCACGTCAGGATATTCGCCACGGTCAAAAGGTATAGAGTTCGTAGTCTTCGATGACCTTGATCAGCATATTAGCATACCCTTTGTTCGTCGCATAGCCACAGAGTTGCAAGCCCTTGGCCCAACCACGATAGTCGTCATAGCGCAGCAGCAAAGAGTCGCTGATAGCGACGTGCCTTAAGGAACATCGAGTGGTCATCGTAGCTATCCTTAGCTGAAGGGGTAACTACGGAAGCAATCGCTAGGGATTGTCATCCTGCCGATAGGTACGCTTCCCTGTCCAAGCAGAGTGGCACTTGATGCCGAAGTGATTATTGTGATCACGTGCTAAGGTGCTCGTCCCAGCCCCAGTCTCTATCAGTCCTTGAGCTAAGGTGATACTCGCTGGGATAGCATGCCTATCCATCTGATGTCTCGCCCTCGCCCTCGTAGGTACGGGATATAATCCATAAAAGTGGGCTTTGCGAAGTGCCTGAGCAAAGGAGTCGAGATGATACACGAGTAGCAAAAGCTACAAGGGCAAAGCGTAATCGATATCTAATAGTAGGGCTGATTCTCATCATTGTTGTATCACCTGTAGCCTTTCTTCAGCTATACAACGGCTACAAGTAGTGGCAAAAGATACAGAAATATATAGCTATCCGCTTCGGGAGCATACCCACACGAGCTCCAATACAGGATCGTGGTATGGAGAGGCACTATTGGAGCCCATTGCGCAGAGAGCATCATCTTCACAGCCTGTACTCTCCCTCCCTGAACTATACTCAGCCTAAAAGATTTCTGATTTTCAAGGCAAGAAGGTACGAGCAATGGAGAGGTAGGCTTTGCTGTCAGGATGCTCATCTATATATACTGATAAACAACACTTTCGAAATCAAACAAGCATCTATGATGGTTCAAGAGAAATGACAAGATCGTTGTTAGACAGGCAGCACCACACTGTGCGTGCATTGCATCGTATTGTTTGACAAGCCGAATGTCTTTTTCACTTGACTGCAGTGTCCAGAGTAATTGATAATGAGTAACTCGCGCCCTCTTAATGAATAAGAGTAAGAACAGGTATTTATCCCACTGAAAACAGAGCACTATAGCTTTGCTCATCGAAGATAACCAGTAAGTTCAAAGGGTATAATGCGTAGAGACTTATTGCTGTGAGTAAAGTCACATCGAACATACAAAGTTTCGCCCATCGACCTGGGGATATTTCTTTGGAGTTCATCCTCATGGCAGCGGCTTAAAAGCTCCACGCAGGCATGGGCTTTTAAATCCAACGCGTGTCGAGAAAGGTGCCCTTAATGATTGTGTCCTCATATGCGACTAAACCCTTTATTGAGCGTATATGTATGAGTTAATCTCAGCCAGACTTAAGTGGCTTTGAGGACAACAGATGGCATCAGACTAAAAACACTACGCCTTCATGCTCATAACAACCCCATTTTGCATCATCGACTGATTACTAGATTGTAAATACTCGTCAATGAGAGTTTTACGTGTGAAGGCTTTGAATCTGTTTGGTGAGAGAGGCAACATATTTAGACCACTGACACCATTGTCCTGGGGGATATAAGACGTGTTTACTCAAGTCCTGAGAGATATCGTTTGGGGATGACATCAGATTTCTATGCTGGTGAGGTAGGCTAGTTACGTATTGAGCTCACATCTCTTACGGTAACCGGAAACCGATAGTCTGTACTTAGATGTAGAGTTTTGCTTTGTTGCAGCATGCCACTTCCCATACTTGCCGCCATAATATTCTGTACTGCGGATGTTGGCAAATCTGTTAATCCCTCCCACCCTCAGTGTATGCACCTGCACTCTGAGGTCGGACTGAAGCATTGAGCTTGTAGCTTAAATAAATCGAGGGGTTTAGTCTAAAATATGTCTTCCTTTGCTGAGCCTGCCAAGTCCCCATATTGCGACAATCCAATATAATCACTTGATGGGTCCAACCTTGCTCCGAAAATACAGCAAGCGCTGCAATGGGATGCGTGTGCTCGTATCTCGGGGGATGAAGGACAGAAGAAGATTATCCTCCCTTTAAGTGGCTGATAGCATTAGAGACTATGGTGCTATGAATAGATTGAGTTGAGAGCTTGTCTCTCTTGGCCTGAATGGATATAGGGAAGCTGCATACAGAGACCTCTTTACTTCATGGGACGAAAATAAAGAAATCTTTTAGATAAAAACTGTTCACTGTCTGCCAGCTGCTCGAGCCCATTTGATAAGAGCATAATCTGAGCTGCCGGTGCAGTTGAACCAACGCAAACTTGATACACCCCACTCGAGTGTTGCCCACTTTCGCCAACGTAAAGAGAGCGCATCAGAGAAACCAATATCCTGGTGGCGACCTTTTGAGACCAGAATTTCCAAGCGACCGAGGGCAGAGGTCTCTGCTATATCCGAGCTAAGATAACTCGCCTTTACCGAAAACTTATTCTGAGACGTAGCGGCTATTGCCATTATTCTTGGTATTCTATCTCCAAGGAATGAGTGTGCTTTCGTTCCGTTGGTGGTGGTGTTGTTGTATAGTTATAATGCGAGAAGAAGTCGACAAAGTCCAAGTTTGTAACCATACTCATAGCAGTGTTCGGAGGAGAAGCTATAGCCGACATTAGCCCTCAATCGTTACATGTTTCCGGATAGCTCACCAATAGTACTAAGGCTTGATCACCAATCCCCCAGGAATATATATAACGCTCTCGTTTGATGGGAGGGGTAGCTCCCGATATGTCACCAACAATCAGCTGATGCTAAGGTTGAAAGCCTTCTCACTAGCCATATATTATCCTGTGGTATTATCGTTTGCAAACTCTTGAATATTCCCTGCCTTAGCACTCCTATGACTTGAACTTGAGGCTTGAATATCAAGCTCGAACCAGAAACTTGATTCGAAGCGCATTCTCTCCAATATGACCAGCCACGCTATAGCTCCTCGACGGGTTTAATTTTGGCTTTCTTGAAGTTTAGAACTTATATTGGCAAGTGCCACATCATCGGTAGAGAATACATCTTTATCCAATCTTGGCATCGGGTCATCGCTTAGTACTTGTACCGATGAAACATAGCTCGACGGAATATTATTAGTGCGATGTTATATTTACCGCCCACATGGGTCTAAACCTTCGATATAGAGAGTTTGATATCTCCTTTCCCTGCGCTTTATTTTTCCACTTTCATGCGACATCTATCCCTGGGGAGCTTTCTTAAGTGCATCCCTCAGGCTGTAGTCTCCTCCTGAGAAGTGCCCGGAGGCTATGTGGAGAGTGTCTCCTCTTTGGGTCAAAGAGAGTCTTTACGGTCACCTCCTTGAGGATTGTCTGTTTGGGTGAGAGGACTATCGTGATATCTTTTGCCTCTGCCCCTAGTCTTATGCTTTTCTTTTCAAAAGAGATATGGACTAGCAATTGATATAGAGACTGTCAGCCTTGCCTTGTGGTAGAGACTAAATTGTCCTCGCTCATCATGTACAGAGATGGCTACTGTCCCTCCAATAGATAGCTGGATGCTAGCTCCCTCTATTGGATTCTCTTGCCAGCATCCATAACAACCTCCCACTTAGCAAAAGTCTGAGCGGATACCGAGATACTCCAGACTACAGCAAGAGTGAAAACAGCAGCAGCCGAGACCAAGGCTTCACATAATCACTCCTTTTCTGTTGGGATATGTCCATTTTCTCTTAGGCGTAATTGCATTCCGTTGATTAGTATAGAACTCCCCCAGAGTCTCCCTTTTATAACGACTCATGTCTGTGATACTCTCGCATGGAAGATTTTCAGCCACTGGGATTCTCTTCAGCTATTCTTTGCTTTTGAGGGACTTTTGTACAGGGTGGTGGAGATTACATCTCCATACTGAGGGACTACTACTATGTTTAAGTTTGCTTTCCTTAGCTGAACCGCCTTCGAAGCAATGTGCTTGCTCGCTATCGTGAAACCTTTGATTAAGACCGCTGGCAAGCCTCGTAAACTTCTAAGGTCCCAACTGCAGAGGGATATCAGAGCACACCATGCTACCCAAGACCTACCACCATACTCTGCTGTGGCTTTACGACATGAATAACCACTTTCAGTGTATCAATACTCGCTGTCATCTATCTCCATACCATATTCACTTTATCCTCTTGATAAGTATAGTGGTTTGGGGAATGGGTGCTATAGACCGAGCGCTTTCCCTTTCGGAGTGTTACTGAACACAGTTTGGTCCAAAGAAGTAAGCAGACTTCCTTAGACGCGCTTTCTGCACCCATTTTGATTTGTTTACATCAGGAGACTTCGTCTGTCGTAGGAATCCAGCTGATGCAAGGTAAATCTGAGAACAGTGCCGAAGTGCTTCCACTTTGGAGGATTGGCAGAATAAACCTCTTGGTTACCATTGGATGCCTTGATAGTGTACTCCATATAGGCAGTCATCATAACGAGACTGAGACTGACCAATAGCTTGCGGTTGGCATAGCAACAAGGCTATACACAGGATAATCTTTTATTCATACTTACACGTGACTTTAGAATTTCCAGAGAGTGTAGTGCCACTGGGAAACACTACCTCGCAGCCGATGCACGTAGCTCGTATCCACTGCGGACTTTCCCTTGCTCCGTCGTGATCCGAAGTGGAGGGGCTCGCTGACTACCGTGTATGAGGCGAGAGCTCTCTCCCAGAGACAGCAAGCGAACAGGACTGAAGACGCTATGTCATACGGTGATACGAGTTGTGGTAGGACGTTTGTAGCGTGAACTCGATATCTTCAGATTCGCTGTCTACTACAAACTTAAAAGATAGTGCACACACGAAAGGAGCAAGAGAGCCCCCTGACGCGCGCCATTTGCATGCAATCGCTTTGCTGACCATACTCTGCGAGGGAGGGTTACATACCACCACTTGTTCGTAGGTGCAAACCAATAGTGGTTCACGAGTCAACTACTATTGGTCCTACTATTAACCCATAGTGGTCCGCACGTCGACCAATCACTGGTGCCGCCTCGCGAGACCTATATTGAGGTCGTTGCTCACCCAGCCAAAGGGATAAAAGGACTGACCGGACAGAGGCAGATAAGTTTGGACGACGTGCAGTGGCTCTAATATCTCACGTACACGTGAATATTTGGACTGACGTGCCTGGTCTTTAGAACTACGTGCATAGATGCGGACCACTGTGGTGAGGTGCTTTTCCTTCATGAGAATGGTGCTTTTTCCCTCCGCTGGATAAGAGGAACATCGCGATAAGGCAGAAGGGGCTTTGCTTGACCGCTTTCGAGAGGGCATATCGCGGGCGTGCGATGCCCAACACTCTAAATAGAGGGACGGGACTCTCGGCAACAGGCTCCTATTGGTGCGTGTGATCGAGCACTGATCGCTTCGTCACTAGAGTCAATGAGATGGGGTGCATTACCAGCCGGTACGCACCCCATACGCATTACTGGGACAAAGTCCCCAATAGCACGGATGTAAGCAATTATCTCCCTCCCAGGCATCGATGAAACCAATGTATCTCAGGATTCCTGTCGCCACCAAAGAGAGTTGCTTGCGAGCGTAATGGCGGCTATTGCGTGTTGATGAGGCGTACCGCCTCGGATAGGTCAATCGCTCCATCAAAATAGGAGAAAGAGCTCCTTATACCCCACCGTATTAAGAGCATTGAGACTACGAAGTGGGTAGAGCTTGGCGAGCCTCCCTCTACCATGCCAGCCTCGAGCATCCAGCTCAACACGCCGATCGATACGCTCATAGAGTTCCTCCCTATCACGAGTCAATCCCCACCTGCACGATGCGGAAGGAGCGAGCTCCGCCGTCCTGTATGGAAGGAAGAGAAGGGACGCCCTGTAGTCAAGCACACTCATAGCCGTGAAGCACACGCTATAGTTCTTCGGGTCAACGCTCCGATAATAGGCTGGATCCAGAGACGCAACTCTGCAAGGATGTCCTCCAGCACCTTCGCTCTCATAGCGTGCCCAAACAGCTGAGCGTACTCCGGGTACATCAGGGATACTATCAATTCCCTTGTGATGGCATCGACATACATCATTGAGCCGCCAGGAGAGAAGGACTGTAGCAGATGGACTTTCGTCAAAGAGCTGTGGCAGGAGCTCCAAAGACTTCAGACCTCAAAAGCAGCAGCACTGTAGGCTCACGTCACCGACCTCGTCCCTCGATAGTGAGTCGAGGCACAGCAGCCTGCTCCTCACGGAGGGGGCTGCTGCGCCAATAGGGATCTCACGGAAGATCTGCTGAGAGTCCGCTGAGATAATACTGCACCCGAAGTACTGCGCCAGGCGAATACTCAGTCGGTCTTGCCTACCCTCAGTGGGGACCAACAAGCACTATAAGAGTGGGAAGATTCGCCTGCTGCTTAGTAGAGGCCTCTGCATCAGCGATGTCGAAGCCTTTCGAGGTCGATGTCACCTTCGTCTACAGACTCATCGGAGAAGAGATCTCATCCCACGCCTCACCTGAGGCAGGAGTAGCTAAGCGCGAGACGCTACTGATGCTCTCCAGCTGCTTCGAGCCTTGCCTTCAGCCTGGTAACAACAGGCTTATCCAGCTCTTTGCCTGGGATGAGCTCTGCCAACTCGATGAAGAAGCCACGCTCGCTAAGCATGTCGAAGACGAAGAAGAGATGCTGTCCCTTATGCTCCAGCAGCTCTTCCAGACGCGTGTCAGCCATTAGATAGCTATCTTCATCGGAAGAAGCGCCCATGCCCATCATCGTCACTTCCCTGCTCCTTCTGCCACTCTTCATCACAGAGATGGAAGGTAGTCAACTCATCGTGCGCATAGCCCAGTGAGTCGAGGATGAAAGTCATTCAGCTCGAGGAAAGTGGCTTCGAATCAATCTGAAACTCTCTCTTGAAGAAGTCATTCTCATCGGAGAGCATTAGTAGGCGATATACCATAGGTCTAAGGGGTTAGGCTACTTCGTTGGGGTAACAAGGTTGAGATAAAGCTCATCGAGCTGCTCCTGATCGATCAGCGAAGGAGCATCAATCATCACATCACGACCCGCATTTTTATTCTTGGGGAAGGCAATGCAGTCACGTATGCTATCCAGACCTGCGAAGAGCGAGACAAAGCGGTCTCAAAGCCATAGGCCAGACCACCGTGAGGAGGCGCACCATACTTGAAGGCATTCATCAAGAAGCCGAACTGCTCCTGTGCCTTCTCAGGCGTAAAGCCCAAGAGGTCAAACATACGAGCCTGTAGCTTGCTATCGTGGATACGTATTGAGCCACCACCAACTTCTACCCCATTGATGACCATGTCGTAGGCATTAGCACGCACAGCTCCTGGATCCGTCTCTAAGAGCGGAACATCCTCAGGCTTGGGATGAAGTGAAGGGATGGTGCATCGCATGAAGCGCTGGGTGCTCTTCGTCCCACCCAAAGAGCGGGAAGTCTACAACCCAGAGGCAGGAGAACTTCGTCTTATCACGCAGACCGAGCTGACCAGCAACTTCGAGACGAAGCTCACAGAGCTGCTTGCGCACCTTCATCGCATCATCACCCGAGAGGATGAGGATGAGGTCACCAGGCATAGCTCTGCATCGTACGAGCCAGCTCGCAGGGTTTCCGAGTAGTAGAACTTATCGACACTACTCTTCACAGTACCATCAGCCTCAACACGTGCGTAGACCATACCCTTAGCTCGCACCTGTGGACGCTTGACAAAGTCGGTCAGCGCATCAAGTTGCTTGCGCGTATAGCTTGCTGCACCTTCGGCACAGATACCACCGATATAGGTAGGCATCATCAAAGACCGAGAATCCATGACCTGAGAGCACCTCCTTGAGCTCAACGGACTCCATACCGAAGCGCGTATCAGGCTTATCTGATCCATAGCGCTTCATCGCTTCGTGCCAGCTCATACGAGGGAAGGGGGTCTGAATATCGAGATCGAGGAGCTCCTTGAAGAGGAAGCGAGTCATCCCCTCAAAGATATTCAAGACATCTTCCTGCTCGACAAAGCTCATCTCACAGTCAATCTGCGTGAACTCGGGTTGGCGGTCTGCACGAAGGTCTTCATCACGGAAGCACTTGACGATCTGGAAAATAGCGGTCAAAACCACCGACCATCAGTAGCTGCTTGAAGGTCTGAGGGACTGGGGAAGGGCGTAGAACTGATTCGGGTTCATACGCGAAGGCACCACGAAGTCACGTGCACCTTCAGGCGTAGACTTCGATGAGTACAGGAGTCTCTACTTCGAGGAAGCCCTCACCATCGAGATAGCGACGTACCGCCAAAGCGAAGCGATGACGTAGCTCAAGGTTGGAGCGTACGCAGCCACGACGCAGATCGAGGTAACGGTACTTCATACGCAGGTCATCCCCACCATCGGTATCATCTTCGATCGTGAAGGGAGGAACTTCGGCCGGATTGAGCACTCGCAGGGTTTTCGACCGAGATCTCGACATCGCCCGTAGCGAGCTTAGATTCTTATTCTCACGCTCAGTGACCTCACCCGTGATCTGGATGACGTACTCGCGACCGAGCTTCTCAGCCTCAGACACGAGGGGTCTCCCACGTGAGCCTCATTGAAGACAAGCTGCGTAATACCATAGCGGTCACGCAGGTCGATAAAGGTCATCCGCCCATACGGCGAGCCTTCTGAACCCAGCCAGCGAGCGTCACTTGCTCACCGACATTACGAGACGCAGAGCGCCACAGGTAGTAGTGCGATCATATATTATTCTTTCCTTGACCGGCAGTCAGCCCGCAGGCTTGCCTACCATGTGATAAGTGCTTGTTCTTCCACAAAAATACAAAGATTACGTAGGATTTGTGCAGAGCCTGTCATAATAAATCCCTGGTAGTCCCTAAATAAGAGCAAGGAGATCCACGCAGTACAGGTCTTAGGAGGAGGCAGTCCTGATCGCAGGGAATATGCGCTGCAGGCAAGACCAGACGAGCTAAGGTGATCACTACAGAATGAAAGGAAGTGAGGAGAAGCAAATCTGCTTCTCCTCTCTTCGCTTAGTCGGATGACTGGATCTCGAACCAGCGACCACTCGCCCCCAGACGAGTACTTTCTAACCGGACTGAGCTACATCCTGAGTGCTCTTGGGACGTACAGCACATGAGCTTTTGTCCCTTTTGGTGCAAAGATAAAGCAGAAGGTCGCTAACTACCAAATGTCTCACGAAGGAAAGTCACATACCCCTCCTTGATAACTACGCCTCATCAGTCAGCTCTACAGGCTGTATATCTCCAGGTGCTACGACTCCCATGATGGTGATCGTTCCAGCTGCATTCTTCTTGTCACATCGCATCAGACGTAGAGCTCAGGATAATCCTGCAGGTAGAAGAAGAAGGGAATAGAGGTCACGCGCCAAGGTCATGAGCGATGAATATACTCCTTATCTCCTCCTATCTGGCACATCGTGATGTAGCTCTCTCATGATTAAAGCTTCAAGACAACAGCCTCACCGTGTGGGGAGCGTACGGCGATATTCATTCTGACGAGCGTAGGCCTCCAGGGCATGCCCCACCGTGTGGCGATATTCAGGATACGGCGTAGCCCTTGCTCCTTCCCCGGATCAGCCTCGACGACCGAGCAGTCTTTGTAGGCAATACTTTTCTCGATGAGCAGCTGCCACTCTTCATCCATGAGACCGACAGGGTCACCCATGCGACAAACCTCCCGCCAAGCATCTCTCCCATCAGGGTGGCATGCTTAATCACCTCCCCGTAGCCTGAGAGCAATTCTTCCAGCGGAAGCGTGCGAAGGAAGTCAATATCCACGATGACTTCTCGTGCGGGATGGAATGAGCCAATAGGTTTTTCACCCCTAAGAAGTCTATGGCCGTCTTCCCCTACTGAGGCATCGACCATCGAGAGCAAGGTCGTAGGCACATAGATCGTTTCGATGCCACGCATGTACGTAGAGGCGGCAAAGCCACCTAAATCCAATAGCGCTCCGCCTCCAATGAGGACGAGGATGACTACGACGTGTCGCCCTCTTCACTGAGCCAAGTCCAGAGAAGCCCCAGAGATTCAGTCGTCTTACACGCCTCTCCTCCACGGAGCGTACGAATGACAGCAGTGGGAAGCACCTCCTGGCAGTTGAGGGCGAACACAGTCGGGATGTAGCTCTGCGACTTGCGCCTCACAATATCATAGCACTGCTCGCGAGCCCTCCTCAAGGAGAGAAGGAAGCTCGCGAGCGAGTATCTGTGTACCGATAATCGTCCGTCAATATACTGTGAATAGGCTAAGCCTTCAGCTCCATCGTGGTGAGAAGCTCTTCGACAGCAGCGTCAAGTCCATCGATTCTCTACCACCAGCCGTAGCGAAGTGAGGCTGACCACCGCCACCGCCTTGATATGCTTTAGCTGCCGTACGCAAGAGTTGGGAAGCGTTCCAGCTACGCCATCGACCAGATCCTTACTGATCATCAGCGTCAGGCTGGGCTTTTGTCGCAGGATCGACACAAGCTCCGATGAAGACGAAGGGCTCATTCAGCTCACCTGCGATCTGGAAAAGCGATATCCTTGATCATATCTGCAGGAGCATCCTTCTGCACCAAGAAGAGAGCGGACGCCACCGACTTCAACGCGCTTATCCAAGAGCTGACGCTTCTTTTCTGCTATTTGTTCGCGCACATATCTCCCCGACTTGCTTGCCGAGCTCAACGTTCTCTTCGAGCGTCTTACGAATAGCCGTCCTCAGCTGGGGCGATATTGAAGAGCTGGCGAATGCTATCGAGCATATCAGCCTGCTCGTGAGGTAGTTCTCAGCAGCGTCTCCCGTGACAGCCTCTATACGACGCACGCCTGCGGCTACAGAGGACTCACTCGTGATGCGAAGCGCTCCGATTACACCCCGTAGAAGAGACGTGCGTACCGCCACAAAACTCGGTCGAAGTACCGAAGCGAATGACACGCACATGGTCGCCATATTTTCACCGAAGAGCGCCATCGCACCCATCTCACGAGCTTCATCAATGGGCACATCACGGAAACTCCTGAGGGGATGCAAGCACGAATACGCTCTGAGACGAGCCGCTCGACCGCACGAAGCTGCTCGGGCTCAACCTTCGCAAAGTGGGCGAAAGTCAAAGCGCAGGACTTCATCCGAGACGAAACGATCCCTTCTGCTCCACTGTGAGCCGAGCACCTCACGGAGAGCCTCATGCAGCAAGTGCGTGGCCGAGTGGTTAGCCTCGATGCGATGACGACGCTTCTCATCGACTACAGCACGGAAGTCTCCCTCAAGCTGGGCAGGGAGCTTCTTCATCAGATGGATAGCGAGGTTGTTCTCACGCTTGGTATCAAAGACCTCGTACTTCGTGCCGTCTGTCAGCGAGGGAAGCCCTTTATCACCTCACCTGTCCACCCATCTCTGCATAGAAAGGCGTTTCGGAGAGGACGACCTGGTAGAAGGTCGTATTCTTCTGCTTCACCTCACGACAGCGCAGGATCTTTCGTGCTCACACTCCAGCATATCATAGCCAACAGACGACACGGAAGAGCCTCTCACTGACGATCCGCCAGTCACCAGCATCTATAGCGGCAGCGTTGCGCGCATCGCTCCTTCGCTCCTGCATGGCCTTATCAAAGCCAGCCTCATCAACACTAAGACCCTGCTCGGTGAGAATAAGCCAGTCCAAAGTCGAGAGGGAAGCCGTAGGTATCGTGAGCACGAAGGCATCGTGACCATCGAGGACTGCCTTACCAGCCTTCTTGGCTTCTTCAATCTGCTTATCCAAGAGGCGAATGCCTGTCTCCAGTGTACGCAGGAAGCTTTCTTCCTCCTCACGCATCACCTTGCGATGATGATCACGACCAGCTATCAGCTCGGGATAAGCATCCCCCATCGTATCAATGAGGACTGGGAGCAGCTATACATAAAAGGCTTCACGACGTCCCAGGAAGGTATAACCATAGCGGACAGCACGGCGCAGGATACGGCGGATGACATAGCCCGCCTTCGCATTCGAAGGGAGCTGACCGTCAGTGATTGCAAAGGCAATGGTACGGATATGGTCGGCGATGACACGCATAGCGACATCCGACTTAGCATCCGATCCATATTCGATCCCAGTAAGGGTAGCGATAGCCTGAATCATCGGGGTGAAGATATCGGTATCATGAGTTCGACGTCTTCCCTGCATAGCCATACAGAGGCGCTCGAAAGCCCATCCCGGTATCGATGACCTTATTGGGGAGCGGCTCAAGAGAACCATCAGCCTGCGGTTATACTGCATGAAGACCAGGTTCCAAATCTCGATGACTTGCGGATGGCTTTGTTGACCAACGTAAGCCCATCTATGCGCCTTTACGCTCTCGTCCGAGCGGATATCGATATGTATCTCAGAACACAGGCCGCAGGGACCTTGGTCACCCATGTTCCCAGAAGTTATCATGCTTGTTCCCATTGATGATGCGCTCTGCGGGGAGGTGCTTTGCCCAAATAGAAGCAGCTTCATCGTCACGATCAAGACCTTCGGCAGGGCTCTTCGAAGACCTGTCACGTAGAGACGTTCGGGAGAGATGCGGTACTCGGTGAGATATTCTCAAGCCCAGTCGATCGCTTCGTGCTTGAAGTAATCGAAGGACCAGTTACCAAGCATCTCAAACATCGTATGGTGGTAGGTATCATGGCCCACCTCTTCGAGGTCATTATGCTTACTGCGCTGACGCGCAGACACTTTGAGAGTCCGCCACACGGCTATGCTTTTGATCTCGGCATTACCGAGTATAATATCCTTGAACTGGTTCATCCCCGCGTTGGTGAACATCAGGGTGGGGTCGCCCTTTGACCACCATCGGAGCAGATGGTACGATCGTATGGCCCTTACTCTTGAAGAAAGACTTATATGACTCGCGAATCTCTTTTTAGAGGTCATTGTGTCGTTATTACTATTGTGATACTTTTATTCGTCCCTGCAAAGGTACGTTAATTATAGGTAGTGTAGAAGCTCACACACAGGCGCTCTGTGCCTTCACTCGGAAGAATCACCCTCATAATATACAATGAGCTCATAAATCATAGGGTTATTCTGCTCTCAACAGAGTGTATACGTCTGTACGACGTTATGCAACAGTCATTCCTCCCAAGAAGGTAAATAAGGTTACCCATTGGCAGACTCCTTCCATCTACTCATTCACCATCTTTATTGTACCTCTCTTGGAGTTTGCTTCCATGAGGAAGACATCATACCTCTTGAGGAAAGCAAACGTTCCAAGCCATGGAAAGCAAACGTTCCACCGTGAAATGCATGCGACACATTGAGCGGAGAAAGCTCTGAAATCAAGAATGCTGTAACACAAGCTATCGGCACTGCATCTCCAAGAGGCCTAAGTAAGAAAAGCTTTGACGGTAGAAAGAGGAAAATCCAGACCCAGAGAATTCATAACCAAGACCACCATAGGAACGACAAGTCTCATGACTTCTACTATCGTAGCAATGAAACATCTCAGCAATATTCCACTGAGGATATCTGTGCCACTTTGGTTATCTTTGTCCTATTGCAAATAAGCATGATAGACAAAGCAATATACGCCCTATGAACCTCAACATCGGATAGGCCTCGCCCGTCGTAGCTGCCATCACCGTCGCATCCTGCTCCTCGTCCGCCAGCAAAGTCCTCCGTCCTCCAGCAGAGTGCCATCGGGAAAGCCGGGAGAACTGATGCTCTGTCATGGAGAAAGAGTACTGAGTCGCCCCTATGGCTACTGGAGCTCTATGACCCACTCGAAGAGGATGCTCCCTGCCCTTCCCCAGAGTGAGCCATCCCTGCGCATCTCGCAGTCCCTACCCCATCTTTCCAAGGCCTTCCAGCTGGTACTGCAACGTCCTTCTACTCGGATATCGATCCACAGCGTTACTCCAAGGTCTCCTCAAATACAGCTACTGATGACTCGGGGCTAAGGGACAGGTCGTGGCACGTATGACCTCACCCAGCCCCTGACTCGTACGCACCTACCTCAAGACGCAAGGCGAGGGACTGATGAACCCCTTTCGTTCGTCATGAGCTCTTCCTCTATGGGAAGTCATAGGAAGACCTGAGTCAGAAGGCGACCGACCTCACCGATAGCCTCTTCGCCCACCGTATCAATGTCCCTGAGGATATTCTGTAGCCAGCGCATCGTGTAAGGACTTCCTCTGGATGTCCAACTCCTCCATGCGCTCCCGACATGACCTCCTCGTCTCATACTTACCCTCTACACAGTCCCGAAGGACATCAGCTAGATGCTCTGGTCGTCAAGCGAGACCCGTACTCAAAGCCAATATATCAGGGAGAGTTCGAAGGCTCCTACCCCTGCACCGAGCAGAACTATGGTCTACTCTATCGCCGCGTACAGCTCCCCGGACGAAGAGATGGCACGCGCCGAGCTCCGCGGTCTGTGGAAGATGGAGGGCGGTGCGATGATGGTGGTCCCTTTGTCTCGCCATGCTATCAGTCGACAAGAAGGCAGTGAAGGTCTATATCTTCGAAGGCTTTTTGTTTTCTGTCCCAACGAAGACAAGCTGCACCTAATCCGCATGATGGAGGCTGCACTCACTCCTTCCGCCCCAGTTCCACAAAGACCTTTCGATCCTGCCATCATCCTCAAGGCTCAGTACACAAAGGATTCTCAAACCGATAAGCCACAATGAGTACACGCAAGATTAGAGTAGCACTACCCACGGTGACATCAATGGTATCGGCTATGAAGTCGTACTGAAGACCTTCGAAGACGAACGCATCTTTCGAGCTCTTCACCCCCATCCTTTACGGCTCTTCTCATGTAGCTACCTTCTGGAAAAAGCACCTGATATAGAGCACGCTCTCTGGCACGTCATCCACCAGCACAGAGATGCAAAGGACGGGATGCTCAGTATCCTCGACTGCGCTCCCCAGTGTGAGAAGGTTGAGATCGGACAGCTCACCGAAAGCTGCTGGTCGTGCTGCCTTCGAGGCTCTGGAGCGTGCGACCGCTGATATACGTATGGACTTTTGCGATGTCTCCTCGTCACCGCTCCCATCAACAAAGCATGTGATGCCTCGCGACCTCTTCCCTTCAATGGGCAGCTACCGACTACCTCGAGGCAATCGCAGCACGTACTCCAGGCGAGTCACTGATGGTCTTAGCCTCAGGCGACTGCCGTGTAGCCTTTAGCGACCACACACATCCCACTGCAAGCTGTCTCTCGCACCTATCCAGCGAACTCATCCTCCGCAAGCTCCGCCTACTCGAAGCGGGTCTGCAGCGTGACTTTCGGTATCATCAAGCCCTGCCTTGCTGTGCTTGCGCTTAACCCGCACGCCGGGAGACAAGGGACTGATGGGGAGTGAAGAGGATACAATCATTCGCTCCCTGCTATTGACGAAGCCTTTGCTTCGGGAATATATCACCTTTGGCCCCTTCTGCAGGGGACGGCTTCTGGGGAAGTGGGCGTGGACTCCTTCGATGGCATCTAGCGATGTACCACTTAGCAAGGCTTAGCTCCCTTCAAAGCACTCTATATGAATGAGGGGTCAACATCACCCTTGGGCTAAGCTTTCGTGCGTACTTCTCCCGACCATGGCACGGGCTACGACATAGCAGGCAAGGGGTAGCAGATCCCCACTTCGATGCGTGAAGCCATCTACAGTACTCGATATTTATCGCCATCGCCACCGCTATGACGAGGCGACACGCAATCCACCCGCCGTCATTACCACAACCGTAGCCGTGATGACGAAAAGATCGACACGACAAGTAGCCCCTGACGAATACTAACCTTCCGCCCAGCCTCCTCCATGTCACTCAAGGTCTACACGGCATCTGCTGGGTCGGGGAAGACCCACGCACTCACTCGAGAGTTCCTGCGTCTGATGCTCAGCACAGACGATCCACGCCACTTCACCATTATTTCTGCGCGGTGACCTCACCAAGAAGGCCACCGCCGAGATGAAAAGGGCGTATCGTCGCAGAGCTCGACTCGTGACATCGTCCCTCAGGACTCCTCTTCACCGATGAGCTGTGTGCTACCCAGCATATCGGAGCATAAGCTACAGGGACGTGCCCGAGCGACACTACACTCGCTACTCTTAGATTACTCGAACTTCCGTGTGCGCACCATCGACTCCTTCTTTCAGGAAGTCGTCCGCTCTTTCGCCTACGAGTTAGGGTCGCTCGGGTGCTCTGCGCGTACAGATCGACTCCGACCAGATCCTTCGTCAGGGCTGTCCTCGAAGTCTGAGCACGGCAAGACCACGAGGGAAGCGATAAGGACATAGAGGCATGGCTGAGAGAGATGACCACGGACTCCATCGAGGATGGGAAAAGCTACAGCATAGACGGCGAGCTGTGTAAGTTCGCCAAGCAGCTCGAAAGTGAGGCTGTCAAGCGACTTCGTTCGGAAAAAGACTTCCCCAGTCGCGCCGAAGTCAAAGAACTGCACGGCTGCTCAGAAGGTCATCACCACCTGTCAGCAGGAGCTGCTTGCCCGAGCAGATAAAGCCTTCAGGCCCTCGAAAGCCTCCTCAAATTCCCATCGAGAAGCTGAGTAACAACACGACTGGTGTCTTCGGGGCAGTATTTGCCCTATAGAAGACTCCTCTCTGTTCTTTGACAAGGATCGCAATGCCTGGGGTATGAGAAGCCGACTCTGCGCCTTCCTCGATGCCCTCGAGCGATGATGAGCAACTGAAAAGCTCATCGGCAAGGACAAAAGACAAAGACAAACGCCCTATTCGTGAGGAGATGCGCCCTCACCTCTCCAGCATACGAAGCGCACTCCAGGCCTTCAGAGAGTACAATCTCACAGCAGCTACCTCTCCCATACCACAGCACTACAAATCTGCCAATATGCAGGACTCTATGGTATCCTCATCGACATAGATGATGTCCTCCAAGAGCTCAAGCGAGGGAAAGCTCATGCTTATCTCCGATGCACCTTCGCTCATCCAAGCACTGATCAAGGACAATAACGATGCTCCCCTTCCTCTGACGAGAAGATCGGAACACGTATCGAGCACCACATGATCGATGAGTTCATGATACGAGTCGCATGCAGTATGAGAACTTCGTGCCACTACTCCGTAATGCAGAGAGTCAGGGTAAAGACTGCACCTCATCGTCAGGAGATGCCAAGCAGAGTATCTACCGCTTCCGTAACCCGATAGCACGCTGCTCACCACCCAGATATCCGATGACTTTGAGGAATCCATAGAGCCAACAAAACCTATCTGACAACTGGCGTAGCGTGCCCGAAATCGTTGACTTCAACAACGCCTTTACCCACTACTCTGCGCACAGATCCGCCTCGCACTTGATGAAACCCTGGAGCAAAGTAGCAGGGCTTTGGCTTCCTGAGGGACAAGAAGAAGTAAAGAAGCAGCTCGATGATGAGCTCAGCGAGCTCTCAAAGCCTACGACGATGTGACAGCAATCCACCCCAAAACCCAAGGAGAAGAAGGGATTAGGACAGGTCGTCTTACACCGCTATCCACCGAAGGAAAAGGACAAAGAAGATAGACAGCTGCGAGCTGAAGAGACCAGAAACTACAGAAGAGCAACGAGCAAGTAGAAAAGGGGGCTCTCCCCAGCTACCAGCCGTACTTCGTGACCTACTCAAGCGAGGATATCACTGCTCAGATATTGCGATCTTAATCTTCGCACGAAGAGCACAGTCAGCTGCCATTGCTGAGGTCTTACTCAGCACTCACAGAGGAGAAGACCGAGTGCTACCCCTACCCTTCATCACTCGAAGAAGCCTCCACGTCGATCGAGCCTACTCGGTACGCTTCATTATCGCTGTGCTCAGCTATCTGGCGGATACAAACATCACGCTCCGCTTAGCTGTCCTCCAAGAAGCCTACCAGCAACTACTCAGTTCGTCCCAGAGTAGTGGCACAGATCTCACAGAGAGGACCTCCACCCTGCGGGATAGCGGTGCGTCAAGGGCTCTACCAAGTGGTAGAAATCATCAATGCTCGCTTCGGTCACCTCTTCCCTACAGAGCGAAGGTGCTTTATCTGGTGAAGCTCCTCGACATGCTCTACAGCTGGGAGCAAGAAGAGACTGCGTGACATCGCAAACTTCCTACAGTACTGGCAGGATAAGGGTGCAAAGCTAAGCATCTCCACGTTACAGCAGAGGATGCTATCACACTGATGACCATCCATAAAGTCCAAAGGATTAGGCTTCCCGTCGTACTCTTTACCCGACATCACTTGGGCACTGGACGAAAACTTAAAAGGGAACAAAGAGAATATCCTGTGGTGTCCCATCCCCGACATTGATGAGGTAAAACGCCCTCAGAGTACGAAGGTGTCACAAGCATTCCTCTTAGATGCGAGCGTTCTCCAAATGAGCTACTTCACAAGCCTTTACTCGAAGAGAAGCTCAAGAACATGCTGGACTCTGCTCAACCTCTCTACGTAGCCACCACTCGCCCCAAGCAGGAGCTACACATCTGGATCAAGGAAGAGAAGCCAGCAGAGAAACCGGAAGAGGAGAAGGAAGAAGGAAAGAAGAAAGGAAAGAAGAAGGGAAAGCAGCCTCAGAACGAGGAGAAGACCATCTCCACGATCGAAGACCTCTCGCCACTACCGAGGCAGGGGAAGTACTCGTGACACCCTTCCCGCTATCCAGACGACGACCGAAGAGCCCATCGGTGATAGTGCATCTGCTCCACGCAACGCTACAAAAGCCACCGAAGAAGAGGAAACGATTCCGCTTTTACAGTAGAAGGGCTTTACTCCTACCCAGTAGACAAGCGTCTTGCTATCCTACGCGAAGGGCCTCGAGCACTCTCCGAAGATAGCCAACGTGCCTATGGCCGTACCCTGCATCTCATCCTCTTCCGGAGATCAAGACTGCGAGCGATGTCGAGACCGCCATCCGTGAGGCAGAGCACCAAGGGTTATCAAGCGCCAAGGATCTCGAAGGACTACGCCAGCGCCTCGATGCAGTGATGACGCATCCTCAGACAGCACACTGGTTTGATGGCACTGGAGGTCTTCAATGAGCGTGCCATCATAGGCGGTCCACTCAAGACCAGTCGTCGCCCCGACCGTGTTATCTCTCTATCCCGACGATGGACATATCGAGGTCTATCGACTACAAGTCAGGGAGGAACGCACCGGCACAACGCCAAGTCCGCGAATATATGAGCCTTCTGCGTCAGATGGGCTACACAAATATCACAGGCTACCTCTGCTACTTCCGAGACGAAGCCCTCTACTGCGAAGCGTCACAGAGTAGTTCCCCACTCCACTCATCATACAGATGCACCCCCACGGTCATCCCTAGCAAGGAGAACCGTGGGGTACTTCTCTATTGACTTTGCGATGCAGACCTACCTGTACCACATCGTCACGATGGACTGGGATGTCGCTACACTCATTTAGCTTGAAGACCTCCTTCCTCACACACGGACAATGAGGTATTGAGCCAATGGCAAAGGATAGTTCTCAGCAGAGGTATGTATCTCGATACCTGCCCTAACAGCTTGCCTGTAACATCCCAAATCAGAACTGACTCTCCCTGCTTTCGCACCTCGAACAAACAGACGACCAGACTCCACCCTACCAATAAAGTAGGTGCAGGCTTTGGATCCTCCATCTCGGTGGTATGGGTGGTCAGGGTGCTGGCTTCGGATCCTCCGTCTCGGTGGCGTGGGTGGCTCGGGAGCAGGCTTCGGATCCTCCGTCTTCGTGGCGGGTGGCTCGGGCGCAGGCAGGTCCTCCCGTCTCGTGGTGTGGTGGTTCGGTGCTACAGGTCACCCGCAGGAGGGCACGACGCTCGATGAACTGCACATAAGCCGCCTCTCATCCTTCCACTTCGCCTGCCAGCGGCGTGTCGTCACCAGCCCTCTGTTACCTCGGAATACCACAAGGAGATCAATGGCCTCGTGACGAGCCGCCACTGCTGGAGGTGCTGGCATAGATCGTTTCCACCGATGCGTAGATAGTTGGACCCAGGGGAGATTGACGAAGGTGATAGAGGACGGCTGCACCCTGAATGCCTTCTATGTATCGCTCATCTGTAAAGTGGGTTATTTGGGGCTTAGGCTAATAAAGCCCTCACCGATGACTTCGACGCGGATCAGCCCCTTGCCTCAAGGCACGTCCAGCGTACTGAAACGTTTTCTGCCCCACGAGGACTTGGGGAGGACGACCTCACACTCGCCAGTCATTGGCGGTCGCAGGTAGCCAAGATATGGTTGTAAGTCTTTCCTTCATCTTCGGAGAAGAGGATACGCACTTGGCTCCTCCTTGGCGAAGAATTTCGAGTCGACATCCCAGCGTAAAGTCAGCTTCTCGCCAGCCTTGTAGACAGGCTTGAAGCGAGAGGTAAGGCGGAATGGCTTTATCAACGGGTACGACACGCACGGTCGTCACGAAAGGTATCTACAGAGTGGTGCGTGATGCTTCTTCATCGCGTTGTCTCCACATCGGGAGCATCGCTCACCGAGAGGAGGAACTGGTATTCCACGTGGGATCTTATCTGAGTTCGTGATGATGGTCGAGGCCCGCTATATACTACCCGAAGTCCAGACGGGGTTTAGCGCTGTGGTGGACGGGCTGGGAAATGGGCTTTTTGTGTGGAGGAGAAGTTCGCCTGATTGCACGAATAATACAGCTCTTTCTGCTCTCGGTCAGTGGCTGGAATAGTGATCGAGAAGAAGGCTCTGCTCAGGGACGATGTAGAGCGACTTAATCTTACTACGGTCAATGACAGCTGTGTTTGCTTCTTCCGAAGGGTGGCGCACGGGACGAAGTAGCATCTGCTCCGTGGAGTGGCGCCTGCATCTGCTCCAGCGTGATGAGGCTGAGGAAGTCCGTCAAGTAGCCACCTCCATAGCTCATCACCGACTGCCCCATACCAGGCTCTGAGCCGATGCCTTGCCCTACTTGATTGACTTTCGTGGCAAACGTATGGTAGCCACCGAAGAGGTGTCCTAACTCGTGAGCGATCGTGCCGTAGTCTTGGTCACCGACTGTCGCACCGCCTTTGTCCGCTGTATTGATGTGCCCGATGTAGCCCAAGCCACGGAGGTCGGGGAAGTTCTTATCGTAGTTAGTGCCACACCGATATCGTAGCTCGGGACCTATGTGCTCGTTGATCAGCTTCGTTGCCTCCTGCACCTTTGCACCTGATAAGACGGGAGTTTGGTGTCAATCAGACGGTCATCATCAAGGACGACGAACTGTACGCCCAAGTCCCGCACATAGATCTCATTGAGGTAGGTCTCGAGGACCCGCAAGCGTAGAGACGTACTTGCTCGCGACTTTTATTGATGCGTGGAGACTCAAAAGTCATCACGGGAGAAGAGGACTGGCTAAGCGGTACTTGCAGGTAGATGCCATCAGAGAGCCCCGAGGCTGGATGTGCGGAGGTCGATGCTGAGGGCTGTGCCTGCACCACCGAGCGAAGCTGAGGTGTCCGCACTCTCACAAGAGCGGTGAGACCGTTGCGGGTCACGATGCCAGCTCAGGGAACCTAACGCATCTGTCGTCAGCTGATAGCTGTCCCTTGGTAGGTGATACTTCCAAAGAATCGCCCAGATGGATCAATGGAGAGCGATGCGATACGTACACCTGAACTATATCCGCCGAAGGTGCGTATTCCTCGGTCGGCAAAGGAGTTCGGCAGTTCCTTCCAGATGAGCGGATCAGGTAGCGACACCGGAAGAGGCAACACCCATTCGGTCGTAGGGCGATGGAGTAGCTCCCGTAGTGCGTGCTCCGTCATCAGCGATACGCCTCGTCTGACTATGCAACGTGTCGAGAGAGAAGAGCAAGGATAAGAAGGAGTGTGAGGCTACGCTCATAGAGCTAAGCGATAGTAAGAAGCAGAAGGCTCCACGTACTACTACAGTCGCTGGAGAGCCCTCTGCTTTCATATAAGTTAAGACAATCTATCGGGGATTGTTGCCGTGGTTATTTAGCCAGACAAGGTAGTAGTTCTTCTTACCTTCTGTACTCAAGAGATAGCGGTCAGCGATGAGATGCTCGGTGGAGATGAGATCATCGGTGCTGGTGACCTTCTCCTTGTTAAGGCTGACCCCACCAGCGGCAATGAGCTTACGCAGTCTCGCCCTTCGAGGGGAAGACTGCTGCATCTTCGGTGAGGAGGTCGATGACCTTAATCCCCCTTGGAGCTTATCCTTCGCTACTTCAAACTGAGGTACTCTCGAAGACGGAGAGCAGCGTAGCTTCGTCCAGCGACTGGAGCTGCTCGTGCGTGCCTTGTCCAGAAGAGAATAGCTGAGGCAGCCACGGCAGCATCGTAGCTTTCACGTCCGTGAACCAAGACGGTGATCTCCTCTGCCAGACGCTTCGCAGAGCGCGCCTCGTGAGGAGCGGCTGCCTGCTGGACTTCGAGCGAAGCAATCTCTTCCTGAGTCAGTGTCGTGAAGATCTTGATGTAGCGAGCAGCATCGGCATCGTTGACGTTGAGCCAGAACTGGTAGAAGGCATAGGGGCTGGTGCGCGCTGGGTCAAGTCACACATTGCCACTCTCGGTCTTACCGAACTTCCCGCCATCGGCCTTGGTGATCAGAGGACAAACCAGGGCATAGGCCTCCCGCCAGCATCCATACGGCGGATGAGCTCCGTCCCGGTGGTGATGTGCCCCACTGGTCAGATCCTCCCCATCTGCAGACGGCAGCCGTAGTGGCGATAGAGGTACAGATAATCGTAGCCCTGCAGGAGCTGGTAGCTAAATTCGGTGAAGGACATACCGTTGGAGTTCTCTCCGTTGAGACGCTTTCTTCACCGAATCCTTAGCCACTCATATAGTTGACGGTGATGTGCTTATCGATATCACGGATAAAGCGAGGAAGCTGTAGTCCTTCATCCAGTCGTAGTTGTTCACCAGCACAGCCGCATTAGGCATCGCTATCGAAAGTCGAGGAACTCTCGACAGCTGCTTCGATGCAGGCTTGCTGTGGCTGAAGTGTCTCTTCGTCCAAGAGGTTACGCTCAGCTGACTTCATCGAGGGGTCACCGATCATACCCGTAGCTCCACCGATGAGCGCAATAGGGCGGTGGCCAGCCAGCTGCAGGTGGCGTAGCATCATCACCCGACGAGGTGGCTGATGCAGGAGTCTGCTGTGGGGTCAATGCCCAGATAAGCAGAAGTTTGCTCCTTCTGTAGCTGCTCCTCAGTGCCTGGGAACATATCGTGGATCATCCCACGCCAGCGCAGCTCTTCAATAAAGTTGATCTGGTTCTTCGCCAAAAAGAGGTGATTATCTGTGATAAAGTGGTACAAAGATAGCTAAAGCCCACCAGCTATCCCCACCGAAAAAGTCAGAGAGCAACATAAAACCAGCTCACCGCCCCCACTGATAGAAACATGCTGCAGAGGCGTGCCCATTTTTCAAGATCATCCCTAAGAGACCCTCGACAAGAGCAAGAGTGCACCACTACTGCTTGCTACGCCGACCAATAGTACCCATGGCACTCGACCAGTAGTGCTCGGCACGTGAAGCAGTAGTGGTACATACCACACAGCAGTAGTACTTCACAGCACCAACTATTACGACCAAATAGCAGTATCCCATGCATACCCCCAGCCTCGCTATCGATCATCTATAGTTCTCCTCGGTGAGGCAATCTGCCGAGGAGGAAGCATGAGTTTAGTCTCTGGCCATTGTATTCGCCTCGTCATACACGATAAATAGCTATATTTGTGTACCGATACTCAATTTAAGGTAGTAAAAGACTGCGTACACCGATAACTATTAGTGTCATCATGGGTGGTGGCGTGGGCAGTCGTTTCCACACATACAGCCGCGAGTCCCGACCCAAGCAGTTCCTCGATATATTTGCCACAGGGCGCACCTGCCACAGATGACCCTATGATCGCTTCTCAAGGTCATCCCCAAGGAGAACTTCGTGGTGGTCACTCAACGCCATCTATCGAGACCTTGTCTTAGAGCAACCACCTGAGTTGACCTCCCTGACAAATCCTTCAGAACCCATGCGGCGCAACACCGCCCCATGTATCGGGTGGGCAACCTACCATATCCAAGCAAAGAATCCCAATGCGAACATCTTAGTCACGCCTGCAGACCACTTGATCCTGCAAGAAGACGCCTTGATGTTGCCATCGAAAGATCTCTCGAATATGTACGTACGCATCCGAAGTTAGTCACCCTAGGAGTACGTCCATCACGCCCTCGAGACAGGAGTATGGGTACATTCAGTTTACTGATACCGAGGAGGAGCACTTTCTGTGAAGGTGAAGACCTTTACGGAGAAGCCCAACTTCGAGATGGCAAAGTCTTCTATGAGAGCGGTGAGTTTCTCTGAATAGCGGTATGTTTGCGTGGAATGTGCGTACACACTTGATGCCTTCCACCAGCATCTTCCCTCGCTCACCTCGCCCTCGATGAAGTGCAGGGGGCTTATGCTACCGACAAAGAGCAAGAGTGCATCAGTGCGATCTTCCTCAATGCCCCAACATATCAATTCGACTATGCTGGTCTTAGAGAAGGCCGACAACGTCATGGTACTCTCCTGTGGACTTCGGCTGGGCAGACCTCGGAACATGGGGCTCCCTACGACCCAAAGCGCAACGACACAGGGGAAAAACGTAGCACCACATACCGGAAGCTCTCTCTACGAAGCTCACTGGTAACATCGTCTCAGTGCGATGCCGAAGCTGGCAAACAGCTGGTTGTCGTCCAAGGCATCGATGACTGCATCGTAGCTCAGAGCAAGGGGTACTCTAGTCTGCAAGCGCAGGAAGAGCAGCGTATCAAGGAGTTCATGGGAGATGCCTCTATTCGCTTTGAGAAGCAATTCGATTAGCTAACCCTTCCTATTTTATAGACGAGAGCGAGCGAGTCACCACCATGGTGACTCGCCTCGCCTCGCTTTATAGGTTCAGAACTTTAGGATTAGAATGCCCTTTGACCGCAATGAGGGCCGTGGCATAGGCTTCCATTCCTCTCGATGCCCGGACAAAGCCGAGTCGCTCTGTCGTGGTAGCTTTAGCGAAAACTATCCGTCTCGGGATGCCCATCACTTCGGACGATGACACGACGCATCTGGGGAATATGAGGATTGATCTTCGGGGCTTCGGCGGCTATCGTAGCATCGATATTCCCGATCTCGTAGCCTGCTTCGCGCACCAGCGTGCACGTGCGACTGAGGAGTATCTTACTATCAATGCCCTTGTAGGCCATATCCGAAGGTGGAAGTGCACCCCAATATCCCCAATGCGGCAGCCCTGAGCAGGGCATCACAGACGGCATGAAGGAGGACATCTGCATCGGAATGCCCCTCGAGACCTCGCTCATAAGGATCTTCACCCACTGAGCCAAAGATCATAGCCTTCACTGAGGCGGTGTACATCGTAGCCGAAGCCTGTGCGGAAAGGTATCTCGAGACATAGCGTTACTTGAGTAGTCCACGTATGCCATCCATATCGAAGGCAAGAGTGAAGCGCAGCGTCTGATCGAGAGGGTTATTTGCGATGGTGGAGACCAAGTAAGAGGCATCGATGCGGAAGGCACTCGTACGGAATCCTGCCCCAGCAGTGAAGAACTGGAGATTACCCTTCTCAGGATGGAGGTAGCTGTAACCAGCACGCACGAAGAACCTGTCGCTATAGTTATATTCGGCACCGAGTCCCCAGCGAATTTCTTTGAACTCCTCGGAGAAGCCACCAGGAGCATCAGCGAAGCCTCTTGAAGATTCCTGCGATGGCGGAGGTCTTCTGATCCTCTGAGCATCCTCCTTTGCTACCGGGGAGTCGGTACCAGAAGTTTATTAGCCTCGAGGTTGACTGAGATCACATTCTCCTCATCTATGGATAAGCCAAGCTCTGTCCCCAGCCCAAGATTGGCCGGAATAAACGCTGATGTAGCCCCTCCATCAAAGGAGATCTTCGTACCGATATTACGGATGGATGACAGCCATTCGTCCAGAGGCATTCGACATCGTTCAGTGCGACATGCGTCTGGTGATAGCCTGCGATATCAGCTGCGAAGGCCGAGCCAGGCTGGAGTCCCCTCGTCACGATTTCCCTGATCCGAATGAATATAGCGCAGAGCTACGGCAAGCGAGAAGTCCGAGGAGAGTTTGCGTGCATAGCTTTGCGTCAATGGCGAACTCATTAGTGCAATTCTCCGAGGCTCATCCCATCGGCACCCCACTTAGTGAGCTTACCCATAGTAAAGTAGCGAAGCGATGCCCCTACGGCTTGATTTCCTTCATCACCGAGCTTGGTATATCCACCGACCTGCATGAGGGCAATGCCATCCACCAAGCGAGACAACCAGGGAGTATAGCCCATAGTGACTCCAGCCTTGCTATCGATGAAGGCGAACTTAGCTGGATCTCCAGTACTGGGAATAGGGATCAGGTGTGCTTGAGATACTGACATCTCCCATACCTGCAGCACGTGCATCAGGGGCTGATCCGAAGAGAAGGGACGGCAGGGTAGCTACGGGATTAAAGAAACGAGCTTCTGGCATTCTGAGCTTGGGCACTCCCTGAGCAGCCGAGTGCACAGAGTGCAAGTGTAGTAAGGGTGGTCTTTGGTTCATATTCCAGGGATATAGTTCCCGAGGGAAGCGAGATTAGAGTGTTTATTATAGTACAAATACAGTACTATCCTATTAGGTAGCGCACGATGCAGCTGAAAGGCTACTACTTCTTCCCCTTTACCAGAGCGGTACAGAGTGGTGCTTTGACGTAGTACTATTAGGACTTTTACCATGTCGAGGGTGCTTCTTTACCCTACTAGATTTCTGCTTCGTCATGCTGGAAAGCGGAGGCAAAGGCCGTGGTAAAGAGCTGAGTGAGTAGCTGCGTGAAGGTCGCCTTTGCCTCAGCACTATTGATAGCACCATTAGCCATATAGACGATGCTGTACCACTTATCTTCATGCTGTAGGTAGCCTGCATAGCCTCTTACCCACGCATCGATCCACTCTTGGAGGTAGGCTGTCACCTCGCTGGGAATAGAAAGACGGCGTACACTGCCTTCAGCTCCGGCCCGGGAAGCGAGGCTAAAAAGGGCTTATGGAGTGCTTGATCGCGCCACAGCCCGAGAGGATGAGGCTCCAAAAGCACCCGAAGAAACCCGCGCCTTCGGGGCTAAGTCCCGAGCCATCCATCGGGTAAAACCTCATCGGGAGTAAGCCCCAAGCGATTGCGCCAATAGGAGCGCATCACCACAGGTTGCCCCGTCTTACGTTGCTCATAGTTATTGAGCGCATAGGCGAAGCCTTCGGCATATAGGTTAGCACTGCGGAAGTTGGTAATCTTGATCGCGTATCTGGGGAGCGAGGTATAGTAGCCGAGGGTATCCAGTCGCCCTGTGATAGGCTGATTATAGCTGAGCTCAGGACGTTGTTGCAGGTTGATTCCCTCAAGATGGAGTCCTTCATTGAGCCATATAGCAGCGTAACTGGGTGGATCGGGCATCGTCCAGCGCTGATGCCTTCCTGAGAGTCGCTCACGAATAGTACCTGAGATAAGTAGTGATCGGGGCCACTTTGTCGGGTGAGGTCTCACTCTTGTTGAGCTACTACGCAGCACGTCTTGGCGAGTCGGAATAAGTAGTGTGGCTACATTAGGGCTCTACGACAGACTCTTCTTCAGAGGTAGAGAAGAGGTAGAGAAGAGGTAGAGATCTCGCATAGTTATCGGCAACGTTGAAGCCCGAAATCGGCGCACCATAGTAGGTATCCAAATCTTCATCAGGCCAAGTTTCATTGGCAAAGGGCGAGGGTAGTCATGCAAATCTAAAATCAATCGTCCCGTGATGTGACGGATACCACGTGCCTCAAGCAGTGCTTGACCTCACTAATCAGGTCGCTTTTTGATTAGGGATGTAGTGCGAGCCCAAGGAGGGATCAGCCGAAGCCTGAAGCACTAAATCCCCATGGAGCGTCTCATCCTCGACCCTACCACGTAGCATGACTGGGGAATATGAAAGCGATAGTCAGGCCCTCGCAGCGCAAGAAAAAGCACCCGTTGTCTGGTATCTTCACCAAGGAAGCTGGGCGAAAGGCTTCTGACGCACGATGAGCCAAAAACGACCTCTCCTGTCTGGAGATCACGAACAAGAGCCGACACGCACACCAGGGCGCAGCTCATAGCGTCTCAAGACCTCGATAGCCCTCAGGGAAAGGCTGAGCGTTAAGGATGAAGGCGTGTGACAAACACGCTACAAGGAAAAAGAAGGGTGGGACGAAAAAGCATCAGATGCGAGCAAATAGACCTTAGTGACTGGGAGTAGATATAGAGAGGCTACCCCACATTCGGTAGGGTAGCCTCTATAATTAGGAGCGACAGGGAGCATACTACACGTAGCCCCATCGCTTGGGGAGAGAAGCGTGATTACTTACCGCTCTAGCCATAGCACCACGTGCAGCACGCGTGAGCTTGACAGCGCAGACGACAGCGTTCTTAGCGTTGATAACTTCAAGACCTTCAAAGCTAAGAGAGCACCGACCTGGATGGTCTTACCAAGACCGAGCCCGTAACGTCGATGAAGAGCTTTCGGGGATCCCGTGTAAGGAGCACGCACCTTGAGCTTGCGCATTTCGAGGCTGAGCTACCCCCCGCCTTCACACCTTCTGCGTGACCAGTGAGGACAACAGGTACTTCCATTACGATAGGCTTGTTAGCCTCCTACCCTGTAGGAAGTCCAGGTGCAAGATAGCATCGGTGACTGGGTGGAAACTGAAGGTCCTTCAGCATCAGCCTTGACTTTCTGACGGCCTTCGATATCGAGATCGATAGCGAAGATATCGGGCGAATAGACGAGGTTACGTACGCCTTCCTGGCTTACGGTGAAGTGGAGTACTTCTGTTGCCTCCGTAGAGGACTGCGGGGATCTGATCCCCAGCGCGGAGACCCTTAGCGGCCTTCTTGCCAAGCTCGTTGCGGAGCTGACCTGCGAGTTGGAAATGTCTTCATTCTCTGTTTCTTTTAGTTGTGTTACTCAAAATTAGTGTCTTCTAATTTCCCATCACACGAGTCCTTGCTACCCTTAGGGTGAAGGGCTTCTCGTCTTTCGAGACAATCGTCAAACGGCGCAAAGGTAGTGATTTTCATTGACATCCCATATATCCACTATTAATGCAATTTGCCACCTCGTCCCTTCCCCTTTGCAACGCCCCCTTTCCAAAGACAAAAGACTATCGCAACACCCTCTAAAAGGCACACTCCTCTGTTGGGATAGCTTCCCGCTACTGGTGGTCTAACGACAGACTTCCGTAGCACTTAACCAAGAGCTATCGTGGTGGGTGCTATAAAGCACTACTGGTGCAGGTGCGAAGGAGTAGTGCTCACATCCCTGATCAGTAGTGGTGCATAGGGTGAAGCAGTAGTACTGCCCCTGCACCACTACTGCTACCCCTCATCCCTTCGCTGTAACACGAGAGCCTCCTTCGCTCTGAGCGACAGAGGAGTCCTGTAAGTTCTTCCCTGTCTCTACAAGGACTTCTTCGAAGGATAATCAACCATCACAAGAGCAAAAACACCCGATCACACCATCACAAGAACTTATCAAAACAATTGGAAATGTCGTCTATATTAACTACCTTTTGCAGTGCTTTAGAGTGCTTCACGCCTTAGTGACACCCCTAAGAGCTTAGGGTAGAATCAGTAGCTCAGTCGGTAGAGCACATCCCTTTTTAAGGATGGGGTCCTGGGTTCGAACCCCAGCTGATTCACACAGCGAGGATGCTCCACAGCGTCCTCGTTTCTATATATATGGGATGCTCGCCGTGGTGCCATTGATTACACCACGGCGAGCATCCTACGCCTTCTATCCCATCCTATCCCGATTAGTCTACAAGCCCATCAGGATGGCCCAAAGATAAACGCGCTTGGTAGCACGGGTAATCGCCGTATAGATCCAGCGTACCAAGTTGCGATCTTCAGGAGATCAACCGACAAAACTCAAGTCAACAAAGACACAGGACCACTGCCCCTTTGCGCCTTATGTGCGGTGACGGCATAGCCGTACTTAACCTCAATGCCCCCAGAAGGGATCGCGACGTATGGCCTTACGTCGCTCTGCTGACCGAAGTAATATCCGAATAGTCTGCTGCTATAAGATCAAAGAGTCGCTGTCGCTCGGCTTGGCTACGCTGTGGAGTCGGCTCCTCCAGCGAGCTAAGCAGCAGACGCACCTCCAGCGAATCATCCCTGATCAGGGAGGTAGACCTTCGCATCAGCAAAGTGCAACCCATATTCATAGTAGTGCTTTCTGAGGTGCTTTTACCTCGATGATCTCACCATTGGCAATGAAATCCGATCGGTCTGGTCGCTTTGTATAGTGGTAATTATTACGGGCTACGATGAGGCGTTCTCCAGGCACCACAGCCTCTTCTTTCGTAATACAGCACTGAGCTGCGTATGGCATGATTGCACTCAAGCGCCAGCTTGTTGGAAGGGCAAATAACCAAGCATTCTTCCTCTCCATACTTACGATAAGCATCATCCAGCGTCTCGATGAACGCACCTCGCTCAACTGGGAAGATGCCACGCAAGCCCTCCGTCTCCAGGTGAATCGGAAGGATAGCTTCAGGATCTTCATCCGCATATTCATCGAGCAATTCACGTAGTTGCGTCGCATTGTGCAGGATGCCCCCACGCTTCTGGCGAACGACTTCACGGAGCTCCGCACCATAGACATGTAGTCCATAGCGTGAGGTCGAGACTTCGGCATTGAGCGCATCACTTAGAGGAGTTCCCACTGAGGAAGCTGAGCTGTATCGCCAACAAATAGCAGTTTGACTCGTCAGCAGACCAGACATAAGATAGAAGATCATCAAGAAGATTACCCGATCCAAAGGGACTCACTTCCCCGTATCCCCAGATATCATTGAGGCTTCATCGACGATGAAGAGCGTGGAGTCGTAGCACTCACCTTTTCCCAGCTGGAAGCTACCACCTTCTTCCTGCATCTGTGTAGAAGCCCGATAGATAGTGCGATGCACCGTCGAGGCTGGACGTCCTGTCGCAGCTGACAAGACTTTAGCAGCACGCCCTGTAGAAGCCATAAGCTCAACACGCAATCCGGACTGCAGGGCAAGCTCCTGTAATAGTGCGAGCAAGAAAGTCTTCCCCAGTACCAGCATATCCTGTCAAGAGATAGAGCGCATAGGGGGAAGGCTCTTCGAGATATTCACAAAGGGCTCGCAAAGCATCTCGCTGATCAGAGGTAAAGCCCTCCTCGAGAGTGTCGAGCAAAGAGCACTAAGAAGTGCGGTGTACGGCATGTAATAATAATTTCTATCTTTGTCCGTGTGAAGATAGTCATTTTAAGCAGAAAAAGCGATCTGCGTGACTACACACAATGAGCGTCGTCTAACTCAAACTACTACATAGATCCAACAATGAAGAAAGTTATCCTCGTATTAGTAGCCTTGGCCGTAGTGGCACTTGCCTACATCACGATCCAGAGCGTGCTGGCACCAGTAAACTTCGACAAGCAGCAGGCTAAGATTGAGGTTGAGCTCCCAGAAGCAGCTCAAGAAGATCGCAAGCCTTGAAGAAGCCTCACAAGAGCGTCTATGACAAGTATGCCAACAAGGAAGAGCTCATCGACTTCGTACAGAACGGACGTGTATTCTACATCCGCGCTGAAGGTGACTACACCAGTGCAATGCGTGAGCAGGGTCTCACCGAAGAAGACGCAGCACGCCGTGGTCTGATCCGCCGTGACACCGTATGGGTCGCCGCTAAGGATACCCTGCTCAATGACGGTACGGACTTGGCTAAGCTCTTCATCATCCCTAACAACCCCTGACTCTTCGATCCAGGTTGTAGCCAGCTCCATCGAGCAGGAAGTCGGTGAAGCTAAGATCCAGATGCCCGTATTCCAGGCTTCTGCTTCGTACGAAAGCTACCTGAACCCTCTGAAGAACGAGCGCCGTCCGTGAAAAAGGTCGAAGCAGCGAAGGCAAAGACCAACGCCTTCCCTGGTCTTCGTGTCGGCTCGCTGACCGAAGCTAAGACGAACGGTAACCGGGAGTAATGACCCACATTCCACAGATCACAGCAGCTGAGGCTGCACACTACAGCTTGTCCATCCGAACCATTTCGGGTGGACTTGCTTTTTGTATTACTACTGAGGAAGAGGCCTCCCTGAGGCTACTCGCTTGGTACACGCTGGGCGACTTGAGACTTCGGCTTCAGTTCATTCAGTGTACGAAGCACTGCAGGAGTTATACTTCTCGTACGAGTTCCTCAGCCTTCCCTACCGTAGCGTCACGCTCTACTTCGAGCCCAAGCGCGCGTCCTCGTGCCGACCGCTTTTACTCCAAGAAGGTCAAGATGAACTGTGGCTTTCCCTCACCGAAGAGGCAGGGAAGCACGGCAAGTCAGCGAGCAAATGAGTCTCTCTGCACGCTACGCTATACGCTTCCCGACGACACCAAGACGTTTGTGCTCAGCTGGCCAAGCGATGCCTACCAGTTCCTACGTCGCACGCTATTGCTCATTGAGCCCAAGCCACACTTTGCCCCAATATTAGAAGAGCAGCGTGCCAAGAGCAGGGCGACCTAAGGGCGAGAGCTACTCTGTTACTCATCCCTGTGGGATGGATCTCTTCCTCATCCAGGGAGGCGAAGTAGAAGCATATAATAGTGCACCGCTCATCGCAGGGCACAGCCAAGGGTCGCTGCAGGCGAAATCATCTTTACACCTTCGCTTTCTGGCGACACTTTGAGCTGGATGGGGTGACTGACCGCCCTTACTATCGCTTACAGCGAAGAAGAACAGTCAGCCTCTTCGACAGTCGCTCCATGCGATCGCCGATGAAGCCTGTCAGCTACTTCGCCCTATATTTCGCAGATTACCATCCAAGGCTACCAGAGTCTCCCCCACCTCGAGAGCGAAGTAGCCACAGCCCCTAACGCCTAAGAGACTATGCGTATCATCGAGGAAAGCACAAGCGCCGTCGCTTCGACGTCCCCAAGAGCTTCAATGCCCGCCCCACGACAGACTTCTGCCAAGGAGAACCTCTTCAACGTCCTCCAGTACTATATTGACTTCGACGAAGCTACGGCTCTGGACCTCTTCAGTGGCACAGGAAGTATCTCCGCCGAACTCATCTCACGTGGCTGTCGCCGAGTCATCGCCCTTGAGCAACGCCGTGAGCATCGCTCTCTTCATTCGCTCTGTAGCACGCGAACTGAAGGAAGAAGCTCGTCTCCAAGTCCTGCAATCGGATGTCTTTCGCTACCCAAGCCTCGAAGGGAGGCCGTGGCCAATTCGACTTCATCTTCGCCGATCCGCCCCTACAAGCTCAAGGAGATCGCTACCCTTCCCAGCTCATCCTCGACTCTGGACTTCTCAAGAGCGATGGAGTCTTAGTGGTAGAGCACCCTGGGACTTACGACTTCTCGGAGCTTCCTCACTTCGCTGAGCATCGGGAATATGGCTCGGTGAACTTCTCCATCTTCGCCCTTACATCCAGCCAAGAGGAAGGCGAGGCTGAAGAATAGACTCTACCAAGCTACCCATGCCGCAGCAGCCGAACAGCGAGGTACAACTCTTAGAGCTATTAGCGCTACGCACCTCTGGCATCTCATCACGCCAACTGCTGCACCTCTTCCTCGACAGCGAAGCTACAGCCTGAACTACCGTTAGGTCTGCCTACAGGCATCGAATGCTATCGACAACATCGAGCGAGCCCTTCCCAAGCAAAGGAAGAGCTCGCTCGTTGCCTTCAATCTGACACCTACCCTCATACCCGGCTTTTCCTCCGAATACCCAGAGGAGCTAAGGGTCTTGGGAGGAGCACAGCCACCCCTACTCTATTCGCGTGGCAATCTCCAGCTACTACACAGCACAGCGACACACGGAGGCTGGTTGTCATCGGCACACGTCAGCCCAGATCATGAAGGGCTGAGCGCGGCTACCACATCGCTCGAGAAGAGGCCGAGAAAGGAGCAATTATCCTGAGTGGCTTAGCCTATGGATGCGATGCAGCAGCCCATCGAGGAGCCTTAGATGCTGGTGGACGCACCATCGCCCCTCATCGCCACTGGAGTAGACCGCACCCATCCCGAAGGACACCATACACTCCAAGAAGAAATCATCGCTTCGGGCGGACTTGTACTCTCCGAATATCCCCTCGGCACACCTGTCGATAAGTATCGATTGGTTGCACGTAATCGGCTACAAGCAGCCCTCTGCTCAGCCTCTTCTTGTCATCGAATGTGGGCTAAAGAGTGGCACCATGCACACCGTGCGCTTTGCCGAACGCTACCACCGCCCGATCTATGCCCTCCCCTCTCACGGTAGAGACCCTACCTTCACTGGAAGGAATAAGCTCCTTCTTAGCTCTGGGCGTGCTAAGCCTTGGACAGGAAGAGATGGAAGATCAATGCCTGTAGCTCGTACTGGTGCACACCAGAAGAAGCAATTCCACTCCCTCTCCAAGAGGTATTCCAGAAGCCCGCTAAGGCACGAACGATAGAGAAGCAGTCGCATGAGGTAGAGGGTATCACTTAGCGATCTATATACCAAACAGAGGAAATCACTGACAGCTTCAAGGCGACTTGCGCTTAAAGCTCAGCTAAGACAGCCCAAGCATCGCCCTCGATGAGATGGGTAATTCTTCGTAGCTTTGCTGACCAATAAGGTACATAAACGAATGAGAAAAAGAAGAGCTACGTATCGTCTACATGGCGACGGCAGACTTTGCCTTGCCGTCCTTGCAGCGTCTGGTCGAAGGCGGATATAATATCGTTGCCGTAGTGACCATGCCCGATAAGCCCGCTGGTCGGGGGCACAAACTCAAGCAAAGTAGTATTAAAGTCTACGCCGAATCCGTGGGACTCGAGGTACTCCAACCCGAGCGACTCAAGGATGAAGCCTTTGTCGGACGCCTCCGAGAGCTACGTCCCGACTTAGGGATTGTAGTTGCCTTCCGCATGTTGCCTGAAGTCGTCTGGTCACCACCTCGCTTCGGTACCATTAACTTACACGGCTCCCTTCTACCTAAGTACCGTGGGGCAGCTCCCATCCATTGGTCTATTATCAATGGAGAGACGGAGACAGGTGTTACGACCTTCCGCCTACGCCACGAGCTTGATACTGGAGATATCCTCCCTACAAGCGAGCCTCACCCATCGCCCCAGAAGATAATGTCGGGAAGGTGCATGATGCCTTGATGCTCTTAGGAGCTGAGACGCTACAGCAAAGTGTAGATCTCTTCCCAGCCGATGGAGAGCCTACGCCAAGCCACAGAGCCTCTACGAGATCCACCCCACACCAGCTCCCAAGCTAACGAAGGAGAACACTGAGCTACACTGGGATCGCCCCTGCTATAGAGCTTCACAACCAAGTACGAGGTCTCTCTCCTTATCCTGCTGCCTGGTGTAGCCTATCCATTGATGGAGGCGAGCCACAAGCCTTCAAGATCATGGAGACAGCTGTCTCAAGTGCCGACCTCCCTACGAGCGCATACCCAGTGGGGGCAATTCTCCTCACAGGAAAGAAACGCATCGAGATACAGACTGCATCGGGTCGCTTGGAGCTGAAGATGCTCCAGCCTCCTGGAAAAGCCATGCCGGCCTCGGCTTACCTCAACGGACTCCACCTGAAGTGAACCTCAGCAAAGGGCTTCTACAGATACCATCCTCTGATTATGTCGCAGGGCGACTACCTCGTGGAGGTAGTCGCCCCTGCGACGTATTAGAGGTAGGTCGTCTACGAGATTAGTGCAGGCGTACCAGCTGAGAGAAGTCCTTCAGAGAGCGCAGAGGTGCGAACTCGAGGTCTGCATCGATGCGCGAGGTAAGGCTTTCATCCTTCTGGAGTGCCTTCTGGAGGGCAGCAATGGCCTTGGCTGATTCGCCCATGCGTGTAGCGATGATCGCACGCAGGTAGTCAGTCGTAGCATCAGGCTTAGCGAGAGCATCGAGGGGTCTTCAGAGCCTTGCTGTAGTTGCGATTGAGGATCTGAGCGACAGCAGCATTATTCGTTGTCACGTCTCCATAGGCCGTCTCAGCCTTGGCATATTCCCCTTGACGCAAGTAGAGATAGCCTAAGGCATCACCTACACCAGGCAGAGCACTACCCTCGGCAATGAGTGAAGTAGCCTTATTGAGGTCGCCATCCTTCAGAGCTAAGAGACCGAGGTTAACCTTGGTCTCAGCGTTATCCTTGTGCTTGAGAGCTCGGTCAAACCACACACGAGCTGACTCGTAGTCGCCACGCTGGAGGCATAGAGAGCCTACATTGTTGTAGGCACGATAATCCTTGGGATACTTCTGCATCGCCAGCTTGTAGATATTCTCCTTCTGAGCAGCATCATCGGCAAGCGTAGCTGCATAGAGAAGTTCTTCGATGGTGAGCGCACTGGGATACTTTTTGGAGCATATCCTGGATCTCAGCATCACTCTTACCGATGATCTTGACGTTGGCGATGAGGCGCGAACGGCGGAGCTTTAGGGAGAACTTCGTCAGCGAGCTTGCTGAAGACGGCGGAGATATTGCGTATCTCGTGTTCACGTTGCTCGGGGTCAGGGTACATACTCAGCACACGCAGTACCAGGTCCTTGTCCTGAAGTTGCTTTGCTCGACGAGCTGCTTGAAGCCTTCCCAGTCCTGCGCTGTGTAGTGAGCATCAATGGCTACATCAGCCATCTTCTGCTTCTTGAAGGCACTCTTAAAGCTGTGCTGTGGTATTCTTCTCACGCGAGGCACTGAGCTTTTCGTTCAGCTCCTTACCCCATCAGGAGATGCATAGGCTTGTACTTCGACAGAGACCTCTTGGTTAGGCGTTTCCCTTGGCATTCTGCACCGTGTACTTCCATTCCTCTACCTCGTCCTTCTTGAGCTCAGAGTTGCGGACATTGGACTCGCTGGATGAGGAACATGATATTAGCATCATAGGCTTCCTTGACGATGCGCTGGAAGCCATCAGGTGCGATGACGGGGCTGACACCAGCAAGGGTGGCGAGTGCTTCGGTGGCGATGACGCCATCAGCTACCTTCAGAGCTGGGAGCTGGACGATGCGATCCCCTGCTTGCCCTAAAGTTGAGGTAAAAGCTCGCTTTTTAGCCATTGCGGGGACGTAGGGCAGTACAAAGTTGACCGTGGCATTGGTCCCATTGGTATAGTAGACGATGCGGTCGTTGCCGTAGACCTTTTTCCCCTTGGAAGGTCGTCCCAGCTGCCCACTTCTCGCCACCTTGGTAGCGAAGGATAGGCATGATGGTAAGGGTAGCATCCTTGGGGAACCACTTCGCAGGAAGGTGAGATGGACTGCATGGGCACCTTGCCTCCGATCACTTCGAGGGGCTGAGGGTGGCTTTTACTTGGTCAGCCGTCATGGGGCGTAGCTTCTGACTACAGCTACTAGTGGTGAGGGAGTACAGTCGTCGATACGAGGACGCCTGTGATCACTTGCTTAATCATTGCTGATGGAATAAGATATGTGAAGGGTTAATGTTGCGAGAGTTACGGCTTCCTTGCCCTTTACGCTTAAGGAAAGGCTGGGCAAGAGCAGCCAGGAGAAGGAGTACAAGGAGACCAGTGCAGATCTGTGCGATGAGCTCCGTATGGTGGATCGAAGCTGGGTCAAAGGTCATCACCAGCTCATGCGTACCAGCAGGGATGTAGGCTGCACGCAGAGTGTAGTCGGCACGCACCAACGGCAATTCATCCTTGCCGTCCAATGAGAGATGCCATCCGTGTGGGTAGTAAATCTCGGAGAAGACAAGCAAGCGAGGGCGTATCGGTCGTGACACGATACTTAGCTTGATTGGGCGTATAGGATAGGAGCTCTACCTGCCCGATAGCAGGGGTAGGTTGAAGGCTATCTGAAGGAGTTGGGGCTACGGTAGGTTTGTAGCCCTGATAGTTCGCTCTTGAAGCGTTTGTCTACGACAGCTGTCGCGAAGTGCGGTATTGTCAAGAGCTGCCATCTCTCGTCAGCCGTCGTGACCCAGCGAATGTCGTTGACGAACCATGCTGCACCGAAGGCATCGGGGTTCTTCTGATACTGCAAGCCATCTCTGCTGGTCGGCGTAGATGAAGTAGCGCGTGTCGAGCATATTGTACACCCGCATATTCTGCTTGGAGAGCTGGCGCTCGATGAGGTCTTGGTAGCGGCGGAGCTTAGCAGCGTGGTAGCCTCCGACACTGCGGTGGTTAGCACTGGTCGTAGCATCGTTGAAGCTATTGACCGCAAGGTTCATCACACGGTAATGTGGATCCTTGTCCTCTGCGATGGCCTTGTCTACTGCCGTGACGGGACGTGCCTGCGCTTCGACACTTTCCCTTAGGTATGAAGAGATCGTCATTGAGATAACGCTTGTCGACAAGCCAGAGGTCACAGAGGGTGATGAGTCCCAGTGTACCAAAGAGGAGTCCCTTCTTTATCTTCCCTTGTGCGTAGAGTACGCATGGGATGAGCGAGAGTATGATGATAGCCGCAGAGCGTAGGGCATCGGCAGAGACGATAGAGCACGCACCTCCTTAAGACTGCTCATAATGGCGGTAATCGGCAGCTGACTATTACCCATAGCCTGACGGAACATATCGTGCTCAGCGTCACCATTAGCCCTAAGAAGGTCTGAGGTATGAGCCAAAGCACGAGGCAGGGCAGGAGCGTCAAGCCTAAACTGACATAGAGGGAGACCTTGTCTTGCAGCACTTCCTTCGGTCTCTGGGCAAAGTCTACGAGTGCAAGTACAGCGAGTGCAGGGATCGTAAATTCGGCGATAACGAGGATGGAAGAGACCGTGCGGAACTTATTATATAATGGTATGTAGTCAATGAAGAGGTCGGTGAGCACATCATATAGTGCCCCCAAGCCAGGGCGATGGAGAGCACCGTCCCAGCTAAGAGTGACCACTTCAGTGCGCCCTGAACTCTGAATGCACCGAGTAGGAAGAGGAAGAAGACGAAGGTCTCGACATATACGGGCCCCAGCAGTGAAGGGCTGATCTCCCTCAATAATGGTTCATACCACCGATGATCTGCTGGTAGTCGCTGGGGACACCCTTCGAGGTTCTGCAGGATTTTCACCCAATGCCCCAGAAGCTCCACCATATAGGTTGAGGGATGAGCAAGGTGAAGGTCTCCCCTGCCATAGCTCCAGGCGGTGATGTAGTCTTTATCGAGCCCTTCGGCTGTCGCTTGTACTTGCTGTCCTTCTGCGTTCGGCAGGGGCTTCAGTTCGCTTCCTCCACGGATGGTTTCCTGCCCATACTGTAGGTGTGGTAGAGGTTTGATCCATTGATACCGATGGCGATAAGCCCAGAGCAGAGGGTCACCAGCGAGGCGATGATGAAGCCCGAAGTGCTTTCCTCGACTGCTTCGACAAGGTAGCCAATGATGATGCACAGGATGAGGAAAGCGAAGTGAGTAGCTCATCTGTACGTGATTGGACAGTATCTGCAGTGCAGCAAAGAGTGCGGTCATCGCCCCCCACGAGGTAGCGACCTCGATAGGTGTGTATGATCCCCTGCGATGGTCGGGGGATGAAGCAGAGCGTCATCAGCTTCCAGATGTGCCCTGCCGTAATCAGGATGATGAAGTAGCTGGAGAACGTCCACATTATCGCTCCAAGCACCGAAGGAAGTCGCTCCATCTCGAGGGCTCGCATGAAGAGATAGAAGCCTCCCAGCACGCAAAGAGAAGCCAGCTATACCCTGGTAGCAGGGTAAATGGCCACTGGAGCGTGAAGATATCTTGTAGTGCGCGGATGACTCCCAACGAAGGATAGGACGGTGCTATCTGGTACATAGGCATTCCCCGAAGAGGCTATTGGTCCAGTAGGCATAGCCAGATCCAGTAGCCTCCATATACTGGCGAACGTCCGAGGCAGTGCCATTTGCTCCAGCGACATCTGTTGGAAGAGTTCGCGCCCCTCAAAGACAGCGGGGGCAAAATAAGCTAAGGCAAGGAACAGAAGAGGATGACGACCCCGATGACTGGTACAGACGTGCGGAGGTAATGTAGTAGAAGAAGGGAACTTTGGTTTCCACGTAGGAGCTAATTAATTACGAACCCAACAAACATATCTCCCTCAAAGGTACTAAAAAGCCTCCAAGCATCGGAAGACTGCATACGGAGGAAGGGTCCTGCACCACTACTGCTCACACCTTCCACCAGTAGTGGTCGGAGGTATCGACCTATAGTGCTTTTGCTTCGCGACCAATAGTGCTCCGCACGCAGAGTACCACTGGTCGCACCACGAAGTACTGAGATGCACCATCTCTTCCTCAGCGAGAAGTCACTTTCTACTCAGCACCTCGGTGCATAGAGCGGATGGTGTGAGGGCTAAGAAAGCGAAATAACAACGGCATAAAGCTCCATGCCCTACAATGCATACAGACAGATTGCCTGAAGTCACTTCTTCGTCGAGGGCTTCCGCACCAAATCATAAGATAACTATAGCTTTCTGTTAGCTCTATTGTAAACTCTAGACCAGGGCAACCGTGCATCAAAATTGTCCATAGCTTTGTCTTATTAAACATCACACTCGCCACCAATGGAAACAGCTCCTTATTTCTCTTCCATCTACAGCCCGACTACTCTCAGGAAGTTCTCAGATTTTTGATGCGGAAGCCCTGTCGGTCGTTGGAGGTGTCGCGCGGAGACTATGTATATTTTGTAGTTGCACAGGTACACCATATAAAATAGGAACAGATATGGCAGGCGATGAGCGAACAAATGTGGGTGAATGCAGCAGCCAAAGTCGCTGAAGAGTTACATCGTGGACAGCGGGATAAGGCAGGAGTAGATTACTTCACTGGGCATCTGTCGCTTTGTAGCTTCATTGAGTGGAAGCTGGCAGGAGCAGGTCGTGTTACCTGCACGATGCGAGTGAAGATACACCTTGTACGGTGGAGCAAGTCTTAGACTTATTTGAGAAGGAGGCGCAGAGAGCGATGCCACCAGAGTGGAGCGAACAGAAATACAGCAAGCCTTGTGTTTACTTAATCATCATACTGCTCCAGACCGGGCAAGCTACATCCGCCGTGGTATAGCACAGCATAAACTGGCTCGAGCCGTTAAGCTGAATGATCTCACGCACAATATGGATATACATCGCTTGTCTACCCCTACAGAGAAGGATTATCTGCGCTTAGCACGCTATCGAGAGGAATATAACTATCTCTCCCACCAGACCAACTGAGGTACCTTATCATCGAGAGGGCTAAAATCAGCCTGGGGAAGGGGCTGTGAGGGGCTTTCGTAGACCTCTCGAGTGGGAACCCCGCCCTCTGCTGACGCGTGCTTTGTATTACGGATTATTCTTTAAATTTGTGGAGGTTGTGGTGCGGAGCGGCTTAGCTCCTTGTACATCACGGCGCCGAGCGTAACGGCTTCGGCGAGACTACATGACTCTTAAATACGATAAGTTGCGCATTACACGCTTCGGTATTCTACCCTGGTGAAGGCGTTGACCACCCTTGACTGCTGACTTTGGGGCTGCTGCTCTACCTATTGTGTGCTGGAGGAGCATTGGACCTCGTTTGCCCGCATCGTTTGTGGTGGTGGTGGTAGTGTTCCTGCTCTATCCGCCCCTCTCGATGCCCCTCAGTCTGACGGATGATGGGAAAGAGATCCTCTTGCGCCGCCTGCTGCGGACGACGCGCTATAGCCGGAGCGTCTACGACATCACGGTGGAGCATAGTAAGGCACCGGAGCAGGCGCTTCGTGTCTTTGGATCGGGCGGCTACTTTGGCTTTAGCGGACTGTTCTATAAGTCGAGGGTTAGGCTTCTTTCGTCTGCTGATGACGGAGTCAACCACCCATTATCTGCGCATCCAGCGCAAGGGTGGTTCGTGGCCTCTGTACATCGCTTATCGTCCTTCTAAGCCCTGAACTCAGCCCTCTACCTGCGTGCATCATCAGAGAGCGAGGCGGTATCCCGATGCGTGGATACCGCCCTCGTTCGTTTAGCTTTCGTCATGCTCTGCATGTTCTTAGCTTTCAGGGCAACTGAATCAAAATGTAAGGGACCGTTGCACGGTCTCAAGATGATTATGTGGCTCTCTTCTGCTATTTTTGCAGGCGAAGGAGAGGGCGTTCAACGGATTATTCCGCCCCAACAGCCCCATTCTGAGACACGACACACATGCACAAGACCTCACCCCCACATACGGGACTCACCTCCGAGCAAGCCGAAGCAAGTCGTCTCACAAAACGGCAAGAACGTGCTGACCTCGTCCTCGCACCTCACGCTGGAAGCTCTTTTCTGGAGAAGTTTGAGGATCCGATCACCATCATCCTGCTCATCGCGATGGTGCTCTCCCTACTGTCATCCAGCTATGAATACTTCATCACCAAGACCGACATGACAGGTGCGGGATCTTTTGAGCCTATAGGGGTCTTCTTAGCCATCCTCCTTTCGACAGGTATCGCTTTTCTACTTCGAGCTCAAGAGCGAACGTGAGTTTGAGCTCCTCAACCAAGCTGGAGACGAAGTGCCCTACAAGGTACTACGTGATGGACACATCACCCAAATACCCAAGCAAGCCATCGTTGTGGTGACCTGATTCATCTGGAGACTGGTGAGGAAGTTCCCGCTGATGCTGAGTTACCGAAGCCGTCTCGCTCTTCTGTCGATGAGTCGACACCACAGGCGGAGCCCATGACCCACAAGAGTATCCATCCAGAGCTACATGATCGAGAAGCAACCTACCCCAGGAATTACATCTATCGTGGTACGACCATCCTCGAGGGACATGCACTCTGTCGTGTCCAGGCCGTCGGCGATGCGACGGAGCAGGGTCAAATCTTTGAAGGCATCAGATCGACACCTCTGTGGTGACCCGCTCAACCGCCAATTAGATCACCTTAGCACGCTGTATTGCACGCGCTAGCTACGTCTTAGCAGTCCTTGTTCTCATAGGTAGTACGCTCATCTACGCACATGATGGTGGCTTCTCTGCCCTTGGGATGCCACATTAGCCTACTTCCTAAGCAAGATCATGCTTGCCGTCACGGTCATCGTCGGCTGTACCCGAAGGTCTTCCGATGAGTGTCAGCCTCTCCTTGGCCCATAGCATGCGCAGTATGATGCGCAGCAGCAACCTCATCCGCAGAATGCATGCCTGCGAAACGATGGGAGCTATCACCGTCATCTGCACTGACAAGACGGGGACGCTGACAGAAAATCGCATGCGTGTACAGGAGTTCTTCAGCAGAGCTTCGGAGACCGATCAGGCACTTCTTCCCGAAGCAATTGGTGCAACACAACAGCCTTCATCACGTCGAAGACCTCAGCACCCAGAGGTCATCGGCAATCCTACGGAGGGAGCTCTACCCTCTGGCTCAAGGCACAAGATATGGACTACACTCAGCCATAGAGAGTCCATCCCTACGCTCCAGCAACCCCTTCTCCACAGAGCGTATATAGGCGACCTTAGTCGAGTCAGCATATCCGGAAGGAAAGCAAGTACTCTGCATCAAGGGCGCACCTGAGCTGTTATTGGAGCGATGCAATCTCTCCCTGAGGATCGAGCAGCCCTATCGAAGCCTCAACTCCAGCACTCATCAAGCGCATGCCATGCGCACACTTGCCTTAGCCTACCGCATCGTATCAACGCCTCTTGAGGGCGATATTTCCTTAGCTGCCCTCGCTCCAAGAAGAGCTACAGCTACAGGATCTTCGGCATCTCTGACCCGATACGCCGTGAAGTACCTGAAGCAATTCACTCATGCCAAGGGCGGGTATCAAGGTAAAGATCATCACTGGAGACACGGCTGGCACAGCCACGGAAATCGCCAGACAGAGTCGGGCTATGGGACGAAAGTTCTACTCCCGAAGAGCTTATCTCGGGCACGGACTTCGCTGCACTTTTCTGACGAAGAAGCCAAGGCACGCCTCACTCACCTCAAGATAATGGCACGCACGCCCTATGGATAAGGAGCGTCTGGTGCGCCTCCTTCAGGAGATGGGTGAAGTCGTAGCTGTCACCGGAGATGGGACGAATGATGCCCCTGCCCTCCACCGTGCTCACGTGGGACTATCGATGGGAGATGGTACGGCTGTCGCGAAGGAGGCCAGCGACATCACCATCTTAGACAGTTCCTTTTGCCAGCATCACACAGGCCGTCTTATGGGGGCGTTCGCTGTATCTCTCAACATACAGCGCTTCATCCTCTTCCAAATGACGATCATCGTCGTGGCGTGCCTCACTGTCCCTCATAGGGGCCTTCCTCGGCAAGGAGTCCCCCCTGACGGTAACGCAGATGCTGTGGGTCAATCTCATCATGGACACCTTCGCATCCCTGGCACTCGCGTCGCTTCCTCCCAGCCCCCAACTAATGAAAGAGCAGCCACGCAAGCCCTCTGCAGGGATTATCACACCACAGCTGGCACGCCATATCTTTCGGTGTAGGGATACTCTTCCGTCTACTTTTCGACTCCCATTATCTATTGGAGCATCTCGACCTCGCTACGTGGCAGTGGATGGAGGGTAAGGGCGGACTCACTCCACTTGACCTATCCGTCTTCTTCACCACCTTCGTCTTTCTACAGCTGTGGAATATGTTCAACGCAAAGGCATTCCGCTCTGGGATGAGTGCCTTTGTCGGAATGAAGAAGGCACGCAACTTCCGTACTCATCACCGCACTCATCCTCGTGGGCGGTTCTTAATCACTACCTTTGCCCACGATTTCTTCCAGATAGCACCACTCCCCGTGCTCTACTGGATCGTGCTTCTCGTAGCCACCAGCCTCGTGCTCTGCTCGGTGAGCTGGGGCGTCTTTTTCGCTCGCCTCACCGGACGACTACGTGCATAGGTCATCAGATAGTCCTCTTCACATCGATGATTTGTAATTCATCTGCTCGATATCTCTATATATTCCCTGCTCCCCTTAGGGCTACTCGCCACGAGTTGCCAGCAGAGTTCAGCATGCACGCCGACCGCCTCCAGATCACGACCACAATCGCCCCTGCGGGCCCAAGTCATCTCGGAGATAGCAGACACGCTCCTGACGGTGACGACACTCCTGCCTCAGGGCAATAGCCCCGAGAACCATGAGCCGACACCCCAAGACATCCAGGCGCTTGCTACCAGCACCGCCTACTTCTATATGGGTGATCGAGGCTTCGAGAGGAGCTGTCAGAGCGCATCCATACGATGCAGCCCGACCTGCAACTCGTGCGTCTCGACCAAGAGCTAACCGACCGAGCGCACCATCACAAGCATCCCCAGACCAGTACGCCAGACGACCCACACTACTGGACCAGTGTGCGCGGACTGCAGCGATGGCGTATACGATATATACCGCGCTCAGTCGCATAGACACGCTACACCGCGAGAGCTATCGCACTGGCATAGTCAGCTCAGCGAGCGACTGAGCTCGCATAGGCAAGGCGAGATCCAGGCACAGCTCACTACGCTTCCCTCGCGCGCCTTCGTCATCTACCACCCATCTCTGACGGAGTTTGCCGAAGAGTTTGGGCTGCATCAGCTCGTCATCGAGCAAGACGGCAAGGAGCCTACCCCCCAGCAAATACAGACACTCATCGAAGAAGCACGCCGCCAAAATGCTCCGTGTCGTCTCTCATCCAGCAGGAGTTTGACTCCAAGCTCATCCAGAGTATTGCCTCCGAACCGGAGCACGCACCGTACTAATCAACCCTCTTGATGGCAACTGGGACACAACTACGAGGAATAGCATGCACTTAGCGACACCTCTTCCGCACCCAGCACCCGATAATCTTTAGCTTCTCCGCCTATGCATCCTCTATTAGAGCTACATAATGCTGTCCTCGGTTATCCCGACAAGGTCGTACTGGAGCACCTCGATTGGCGCATACTACGAGGCGAACGGTGGGCAATCACAGGGCCAAACGGCAGTGGCAAGACAACGCTGATGCGCACCTTGCTGGGTCTTATCCCTCTGCAGTCGGGGCAGCTCCTTCGCTACAACAAAGCGGGCGAACCCACCGAGCAAGTAGTGGCCAGCTACCTTCCTCAGATCAATCAGATCGACCGACACTTCCCCCATCCACGTCCACGAAGTCATCGACTCAGGACTTCCCAAGGAAACTACGGAGCGGAGCTCACGCCGCACTCGTGTCGAAGAATTAGCCGAGGCTATCGGCATCACCCACCTGCTCCAGCAGCCCATCGGGAAGCTCAGTGGCGGACAACTTCAGCGAACGCTCTTAGGACGCGCACTGCTTCTGATCCCGAATTGCTGATCCTCGATGAGCCCCTGAGCTTCCTCGACAAGTCGCACAAAGAGAGCTTTGAGGCGCTGCTGCTTGAGCATGTCGTCCGCCCAGAGACAACTATGCTCATGGTCACGCACGACCTCCATCACGCTACCTCCGAGCACTGGAAGACACTCCACCCTTGGACGCTGATGAATAGACAGATGAAGCGGATAGTCCACCATTTACTTCTCTCTACGCTGGTCACACATGCTCTTCAGGCGCAAAGCGTAGCTCCATCTACGCAGGCTTTACAGGCATCAATGGCGGATACAGACTCCATCGCCCTACAGCTCTTCGGCAAGCCAACACCTCCTCCGTGGCACGCTCAACGCAGCTCCGCTGATCGGCATCGGGCTGATACAGACGCTGCATACCAAGCAGGTACGCACCATCCGTCACGAATATACCCCACACTTCCGCCATCACTTTGATGACTACCTCCAGTTTGCACCCTTAGCGACTCAGCTCGGCCTGCGCCTCGGGCGTAGAGGGAGGAGGTAGTCTCGTATGGGAAGCAGCGACAGCAGACGTGGTAGCAACGGCAACCATGCTCGCCATTACCTCTCGCCATCAAGTACACAGCGCGCGTTCAGCGTCCCGATGGATCGGCGCGCAACTCCTTTCCTCGGGACATACCGCTATGGCCTTTACCTCAGCAGCACTCACTCAGCATGGAGTATGGTGACCGCTATCCATGGCTGACACCAGCCAGCTAGTGGCTTTCAGCTTCGCTCACTGGTCTGGGGGCGTATCCTCAATAGGCATGGATAGGCGACGTCATCACAGGCGCTGGCCTCGGCATTCTCTCTCGCGCACGTAGGTTACTGGGCATCGGACATGCTCTTTGGCAGGGGCACGAAGCGACTGATCGCTACGGAGGAAGCAACATGCGATCACCTTCGACTCTATGCTCCACTCACACGCAGTGTCACCTTTCCTCTGGTGCAAGTTCGTGGAGTCTGCAGGGGCGATCATGCAGGATTGGGAGTCGAATATACCCCCGACACAATGGTCCCTCTTATTAAGGCGCAAGCTGATCTCTCCATCTACTGAGACCATGATGAGGCTCAAGATGCAGATAGTAGGGCGCACGAGCACAGCTTATCGCTCCGTGTGGGTGTCGGTCGATGACCTCACAGCTCTGCGGGGTCTCCCACCTCACAGCATCGGCTACCGCATTGCTCCGACGCCTTGTTTTACACCCAGGTAGCACTAATATCTCACTCGAGCTGACACGCTCACGCCCTACCCTATTCGGCTGGGATAGGAGCGGAGTTGGCACCTCGCTGGCGCTTCACGAAGAGAGAGATCTGATAGCTTTCCTCTCGGCATAGACTACCATCCCTCGTCTCACTATTGGACTACCCCTCTACAGACGTTCAGGCTCAGCCCCTCACTGCGTTCTATGGAGGCACGGCACTTGAGGTCTATTTATAATACCGCTGTGTCTTCTACTCATTCACTTCAAAAATCTTATTATGTTATGACTTGGTATTATCTCATGCCTGTGATCTTCATCTTAGGGATCATCGGTATTGCCTCGAGGAGCAAATCAAGATCAACAAGACCGCCACAGCACTGCTCACCGCTGTTGTGCTCTGGTCCATCCCTACCCATCGACACCGATATTGCCTCAGTGACAGAGGGCTTTCATAAGTTCCCTCCTCCTGCACCTCTCGCCAGCCGAAGAGGGAGGCCATCCGACCACCTCCCTCAAGCTCACCGAGCACCTCGGTGATGTATCGAGTACCCTCTTCTTCGTCCTCAGCTCGATGGTGCTCGTCAGCACGATCGATACCTACGGGGGCTTCAGTCCGTGGCGAAGATCGTCGCCACGACAAATAAGCGCGCACTCTTGTGGCGCGTCGCTATCGCCTCGTTCTTCTTCTCTGCCTTCCTTGACAACCTGGCTGCAGCTATTGTCATCATCGCTGTCCTCTCGCCGTCTGGTGCCCGACACGACCGACCGAATGAAGTACGCCTGCATCAGTATCATTGCCTGTAATGCTGGAGGCTCGTGGTCGCCTATCGGGGATGTAACCACCCTGCTGCTGCTGTGGAACAACAGCCGCATCACCCGTACTTCCAGATCTTCCACCTCGTCATCCCTGCCTTCGTCAACATGGTCGTGCCGACCCTCTTGGCACACTATTTCCTCTTCAAAAAGGGCGCACAGCTACGTGCCCTGCCCGATGTACCCGAAGATGCATTAGATGATATTCTGCCCCAGCATACACGTATCGTAGTGCTTATCTTAGGGATCGTGTCTCTGATGCCTCGTACCTATCTGGCAGACCTTCTTCGATGTACCAGCCTTTATGGGTGTGATCTTTTCGGTCTGGTCGTCGTATGGATCTACACCGAACTGATGTTCTTCCGCTTCAAGAAGCGCCTGGCTCACGCAAGCGAACTACGTGTTACCTCGCAGCTCAACCACGCAGATTTGACGACGATCTTCTACTTCCTCGGCATCTTGATGTCCGTAGCAGCACCTCATCGAAGGAGGGCAACCTCGCAGCAGCCTCCACACGTGTCACCGCTCTCATTCTCAATACAGGGCTCTTTGGCGCCATTATAGGTGTATTCTCCTCGATGCTGGACAACGTAGCCTTGGTCGCCGCTGTTCTCGGATGTATCCACTGGAGGCATCAGGAGCGATCACGCCCCTTCGTCGTCAATGGTTCCTTCTGGGTCTCCTCGCTTACTGTGCTGTCACGGGTGGTAGCCTTCTGATCATCGGATCAGCTACAGGCGTCACGGTGATGGGACCTCGAAGGCATTAGCTCGGGCTACTACTTCAAGCGGTTTAGCCTCTAGCATTAGCTGGCTATATCGCAGGGGCGGTCGTCTACCAGCTCATCGCTCTTGTCTTTTAGCATCTAAAGTCTCTGGTGTCAGCTGGACACCTCTATAGCTTGCCACCATCCCCCTATCAACCGATGGTGGCAAGCTCTGTCCAGGCATTCCCCAACGCACTCTATACACACCATCAATAAAGCCATTCACCGATTGCATCACACACCCAAGTCCTTTCACTATCTTTTGCAGGTAGATAAGTTTATAATTATTCATCACATCTAACCCATCTATAGAATAATGAAGAAGTTCATCCTCGCCGTGGCGTGCATCTTCGCACTCGGCACCAGCCTCTCGCCCAATGTAACGCCAAGACCGACTCTACTAAGAAAATGTGTAGCAGCTAAGACAGGTGCTACTGAGCAGGCTCATCTCGCCCAATGTTGCTCAGGCAAGACCAAGCAGTGTGACTGCAAAGAAGGTGCGGCCTGCTCAACTCACCGAAGGGGCTAAGGCATGCAAGGCTCACCACGCATCCTCTCAGATATGAACAAGTCCTGCTGCAAGGCAGATGCAACCATCACGCTAAGTGTGGCAAGAAGGACTGTGATAAGTGCAGGCTACAGAGACCACATGCAGCCACACTGCACCGACGCAGCTTGCCCCATCTGCCATCCTAAGGCACAGAGTGAGCACGCAGCCAACTGTACTGATGCTACTTGCTCTCATCTGCCACCCTACCATGACTAAGGATGCTCAGAAGTCCTGCTGCAAGGCCGACAACAAGAAGGCTAAGGGCGACAAGAAGGCTTGCTGCAAGCGTGATACGAAGAAGGGCGAGAAGAAGTCCTGTTGCCAAAAAGAAGTAAACCACACCAATAGTCACACTACTCTTCCAGCGAAGAGAGAGAGCCCTGGGTACACAGCTGTGCGCAGGGCTTTATTTACCTATGAGAGCGGTAATGCACTGCAACCACTTCCAATACCTTCCCCCACCTATCCGCTGAGCGAGGTAAAAAGTTCTTCAGCATAAGCTCCTTCTGGAGAAGTACTCCTCCAGGCACTGAGCAGTGCATTGGTCAGTAGTATCGACCACTCACTGCTCACGCTTCCAGCAATAGTGCGCTTTATCCCACGACAAATAGTACTCACACTACCCTCTCCTACAGATCACAGAAAGTTTTACCAGAAGCAAGAGGATCCAACGCGACTTAGGTTACAGCGACTCTTTCCCTGCTACCTACTAACGAGAAGCAAAGAAAGATCGTAAGAAGTAAAAAGAAAAAGGCTACCTTTTGTAGGCGAAATGAGTGCCCCTGATGGTGGGACGTGGATAGATTTGAGATGCTTGCAACCACGAGAAAAATGCTAAACCCGTCGTCCAGACAGAGACTATATCTTAGCTCTTCGACCTTACGACAGACTTAGCCTCGACCTTGGTTGCCTTCAGACACAGCAGCTGAGGTCTTTTCATATCTACTTGCAGGGACCTCTGGACATATTCAACCAACCTACCCAATTACTATAAGATGAGTTATCTCTTCACCTCGGAGTCCGTCTCCGAAGGACACCCCGACAAGGTAGCCGACCAGATATCGGATGCCATCCTCGACCATTTCACGGCGCTTGATCCACGCTCTAAGGTAGCGTGCGAGACGCCTCGTCACCACAGGTCAAGTCGTCTTAGCAGGCGAAGTCAAGAGCGATGCCTACGTAGAGCTACAAGATATAGCCCGTGACGTCATCCGCGAGATCGGCTGCAACAAGAGTGCCTACTGCTTCGATGCCGACAGCTGCGGTGTCCTCTCCGCCATCCACGGTCAGGAGTGCCGACATCAACCGCGGAGTCGAGCGCACCGCTCCCGGAGGAGCAGGGCGCAGGCGACCAGGGATTATGTTTGGCTATGCCCGCCGTGAGACTCCTTCGCTGATGCCTCTCACGCTCGACCTCCCCACGCACTACTCGAAGAGCTGGCTTTGCATTCGCAAGGAAGAGCTTCACCTGACGCCCTACCTTCGCCCTGATGCCAAGAGCCAAGCTAACGGTAGAGTACTCCGAGGAAGGTAAGCCTCAGCGTATCGACACCATCGTCATCAGCACCCAGCACGATGACTTCATCCAGCCCACGGACGCCACGGCCGAAGCACAGGCTGTAGCCGACGCTACAATGCAAGCACGTATCACCGAGGATATCCGCCGTGTAATCTCCTTCCCCGTGTCTTGGCACGCTATCCCGAAGAGGTACAGCGCGCCTTCGATAGTGAGAGACGAGCTGTTGGTAAACCCCACAGGTAAGTTCGTCATCGGTGGTCCGCACGGAGATACGGGCCTCACGGGGCGCAAAATCATCGTCGACACCCATGGGGGTAAGGCTGCTCATGGAGGAGGTGCCTCGGGCAAAGACCCTCGAAGGTGGACCGCTCAGCAGCTTATGCAGCCCGCCACATTGCAAAGAACCTCGTCGGCAGGGCATAGCAGACGAAGTCCTCGCACAGCTGGCCTATGCCATTGAGCAGCCGAGCCCATCAGTATCTTCATTGATACGAACGGCACCAGTCACCTCGCCCTCAGCGATGCCGAAATAGCACAGCGTGTAGGGTGAGCTCTTTGACCTCCGTCCCTACGCCATCGAGCAGCGCCTCAAGCCCGTGCGCCTCATCTACCGCGAGACGGCCAGCTACGGGCACTTCGGTCGTGAGCCACGCAAGGTAACTAGCACTTCAGCACCAACAGCCGTGGCGACATCACCTCGAAGTAGAGCTCTCACCTGGGAGAAGCTCGACTACGTCGATATTCTGCGTCAGAGCTTCGGTCTCTAACCTCCCTATTTAATAGATTTCGCCCCGATGTAGCCTCTATGATGAGAGCAACATCGGGGCGAGCTGTTTCCGCTTTTTGCTTATCTTTGTGCGCAAAGCAGAGCCACCAAGGCTCCGCCAAGCAACAATCATCCCTGCAATGAAACTGAGGACTTCCGCCCCTGCGAGCGACACAGAGATATAAGAAAGCCGTACGTCAAGCTCTGCTTGATATGCGGCTTTTTCTTTTATCTACCCAAATAAATCACCTCACCATACCACCACAAAGTACCCATCCTATGCAAGACTACAAGAGAGCTACCCCTAATCCTCGATGACGGAAGTCGCTTCGAGGGTATTCCTTCGGTTACGAAGCCCCGTAGCAGGTGAAGTCGTCTTCATACCGCCATGACTGGCTACACTGAGAGCTTCACCGACCCCAGCTATCGTGGACAGATCCCCGTGATGACCTACCTCTCGTTGGGAACTATGGGTGCCCCTCCCCAAGCATGATGAGCATGGCATCGCCTTCTTCCGCGAAAGCGATGAGATACATCCCTTTAGAGTCATCGTCTCTGACTACCCGAGGAGCATAGCCACTGAACTCCGAAGGCTCTCTTGCAGACTGGCTTCGCCGTGAGCAGAGTCTTTGGTCTCACTAGGCATCGATACACGCGAGCTGGCTAAGACCCTACGCGAAAAAGGCTCGATGAAGGGGTAAGATAATCTTGATGGTGGCAAAGATATTCCCTTCGATGATCCAAATGCACGCAAACCTCGTCGCCGAAGTATCCCCTAAGGAGTTACCATCTATGGCAATGGTCCCAAGAAGGTCGTCCTCGTCGACTCGCGGAGCGAAAGAACAACATCGTCCGCTATCTTGATCCGTCCTGAGGTCACGCTCTACCGCGTACCCTGGGACTATGACTTCAATCAGATTGACTTCGATGGACTCTTCCTCTCCAATGGACCAGGCGACCCTAATATGTGTAGCATCACGGTCGAGCACATCCGCAAAGGCACTTCTCAAGGAGAAGCCCATCTGTGGTATCTGCATGGGTAACCAGCTCCTGGCAGCTGCCTCTGGGGCAAAGGTCAGCAAGATGAAGTACGGACACCGTAGCCACAACCAGCTCGTCCGCGAGGTAGGCACGAATCGCTGCTTCATCACCAGCCAAAACCACGGCTATGCTGTAGATGCTTCGACCCTCGGTGAAGGTGGCGCGAGAAGTATGTCAATCCCCAACGACGGCACGAACGAAGGTATTTGCCACGAGCGACTCCCCTACTTCTCCGCTCAGTTCCACCCCGAGGCCTGCAGTGGACCCACAGATACGCTCTTCATCTTCGAAGAGTTCTTCCACCTACTTTAATCCCTTCATACCACGAGACAATGATTGACAAGAATAAGATACAGAAGGTGCTGCCCTCGGCTCCGGAGCACTGAAGATTGCAGTAGCTGGCGAGTTCGATCTACTCAGGTTCACAAGCCCTCAAGGCTATGCGGGAGGAGGGATCCATACCGTCTTAGTCAACCCCAATATCGCTACGGTACAGACATCCGAAGGGATTGCAGACGAGATTCTACTTCCTTCCTGTCACCCCTTCTTCATCGAGAAGGTCATCGAGAAGGAGCGTCCTCAGGGCATTCTCCTGGCCTTCGGGGACAGACCGCCCTCAACTGCGGTGTAGCCCTCCACCAAAGTGGTGTACTTGAGAAGTACAATGTCGCCGTCCTCGGTACGCCTGTCGAGGCCATTATGAACACCGAAGACCGTGACCTCTTCGCTCGCAAGCTCGATGAGATCAGCGTCAAGACCATACAGAGCCATGCCGTAGAGACGACCGAAGATGCACGATGCGCCGCCCAAGAGCTTGGCTATCCCGTCATCATCCGTGCCGCCTACGCCCTCGGTGGCTTAGGAAGTGGCTTCTGTGACAATGAGGCGGAGCTGGATGAACTATGAGCAAAAGCCTTCGCCTTCTCCCTCAGGTCCTCGTAGAGAAGAGCCTCAAGGGCTGGAAGGAAGTCGAGTACGAAGTCGTACGTGACTGCTACGACAACTGTATCACCGTCTGTAATATGGAGAACTTCGACCCGCTCGGCATCCACACCGGTGAGAGTATCGTCGTGGCTCCTTCGCAGACGCTGACGAACAACGAGTACCATAAGCTCCGTGAGATAGCTATCCGCATCGTGCGCCACATAGGCATCGTCAGGGGAGTGTAATGTACAGTACGCCCTCGACCCTGATAGCGAAGACTACCGTGTCATCGAAGTCAATGCCCGCCTCATCACGTTCCTCGGCCTTAGCCTCCAAGGCTACGGGCTACCCTCTGGCCTTTGTCGCTGCGAAGCTCGGCTTAGGCTACGGTCTCTTCGAGCTAAAGAACTCCGTGACACGCACCACGCCCGCCTTCTTCGAGCCTGCACTGGACTATGTCGTGCAAGATCCCTCGCTGGGACTTAGGGTAAGTTCCACGGTGTCTCGCGTGAACTCGGCAGTAGCATGAAATCGGTCGGGGAGGTAATGCGCATCGGTCGCACCTTTGAAGAAGCTATGCAGAAGGGACTACGTATGATCGGGCAAGGGATGCATGGCTTCGTAGGCAACAACACGAAGGAGATCCCTCGAGCGACTTAGATCAAGCCCTCAAAGCTCCTACCGACACGCGCGTCTTCGCCATCAGCCAAGCTCTAAGTGCCGGCTACAGTATCGAAGAGATCCACGCACTGACGAAGATTGACTGCTGGTTCCTCGACAAGCTCCAGAGTATCGTCCGCACCTCGCAGCAGTCTCAGCGAAGTAGCAGCGATTGACAAGCTCCCGCATGAGCTACTTCTTCGTGCCAAGCGTCAGGGCTTCTCGGACTTCCAGATTGCACGCTTCGTCCCTTGCACACAGGGTGTAAAGGTCGGAGATAAGGAGTCCTAGCTGTACGCTCACAGCGCAAGCACCTCGGCATCGTCCCTGTCGTCAAGCAGATCGACACGCTCGCAGCCGAATATCCCGCAGAGACCAACTACCTCTACCTCACCTACAGTGGCACGCACAACGACATCTCCTATGAGGGGATGGTCGCTCTGTGGTCGTCCTCGGCTCGGGTGCTTATCGTATCGGTAGCTCGGTCGAGTTCGACTGGTGCGGCGTCAATGCCCTGCACACCATCCGTGAGCAAGGCTACCGCTCGGTGATGATCAACTATAACCCCGAGACCGTCAGCACGGACTACGACATCACTCGACCGTCTGTACTTCGATGAGCTGACCTTTGAGCGTGTCTTAGACATCCTCGAGCTGGAGACCCCACGTGGTGTCATCCTCTCCACAGGCGGTCAGATACCGAATAACCTTGCGCTCAGCTCCATTCGCAGCGCATACCCATTCTCAGGACACAAGCCGAAGACATCGACAACGCCGAAGACCGCCACAAGTTCTCCGCTATGCTGGACGAGCTTGGCATTGACCAGCCTCGCTGGCAGGGAACTGACGAGTCTCTCCGATATCGACCAGTTCATCGCCGAAGTAGGGCTTCCCCGTCTTAGTGCGTCCGAGCTACGTTCTCTCGGGGGCAGCGATGAATGTCTGCTCCAACCAAGAAGAGCTGTACCGCTTCCTCGAGCTCGCAGCGGATGTCTCCAAGGAGCACCCTGTCGTCGTAAGCCAGTTCATCGAGCACGCTAAGGAAGTGGAGATCGATGCCGTCGCCCAGCGTGGAGAGATTGTCGCCTACGCCATCAGCGAGCATATCGAGTTCGCCGGTGCACTCGGGTGATGCTACGATTCAGTTCCCAGGACAGAAGCTCTACGTCGAGACAGTTCGCCGCATCAAGCGCATCAGCCGTCAGATCGCCGAAGCACTGCACATCTCTGGGACCGTTCAACATCCAGTTCCTCGCCAAGGGGAATGAGATCAAAGTCATCGAATGTAACCTGCGCGCCTCGCGTAGCTTCCCTTCGTAAAGCAAGGTGCTCAAGATTAACTTCATCGAGCTGGCCACACGCATCATGCTTGGGCAGCGTGTCGAGAAGCCTAATAAGAGTGCCTTCGACCTCGACTATGTCGGGTATCAAGGCATCGCAGTTCTCCTTCGCTCGTCTACAGAAGGCACGATCCTGTCCTCGGTGTCGATATGATGAGTACGGGGGAAGTCGGTTGCCCTCGGAGACGATACGAAACGAGGCCGTGCTGAAGTCAATGTCTCTGTCGGCTATCGCATCCCCGAGCGCTCTGTCCCGCTCTCTACGGGTGGGTACAAGCAGAAGGTCGATATGCTCGACGCCGCACAGCTCCTGCACAGCAAGGGCTACACGCTCTACGCCACGCAGGGTACGCACGATATGTTTGCGGAGAATGGCATTTCCTCCACTCTGGTCTTCTGGCCCACGGACGAAGGAAGCACCCTCAAGCCCCTCGATCTACTGCACGAGCGCAAAATCGATATGGTAGTGAACATCAACAGAACCTCACCGCTGGTGAGCTCACCAACGGCTATCGCCTGCGCCGTGCTGCCATCGACCTCAATATTCCTCTGCTGACGAATGCGCGCTTAGCATCGGCCTTCATCACCGCCTTCTGCACGCTTCCTATCGAAGAACTGCAGATCAAGAGCTGGGCTGAGTACAAGTAAGCTCCCCTAAACATCATCGCACTGCCTCTCCCTCTGAGTCTCCCTATGGAGTCACCAGAGGAGAGAGCTTTTTATAGGGCTACCAGCCACGTCCGCCCCTTACTAAGCCACTCGATCACTATAGCCTCACTCGTACAAGCAGCATTGCTCGGCTGATTTGACCCATAGTGGTCAGCTCAGTGATCAGTAGTGGTCACTACCACCGACCCATAGTGCTCTGACCTCGACCACCAGTGGTCAACCCCACCTGCGAAGCACAATCCGATAGCCTCCATCCCCATCCTCCTCCACAGCGATACCGCTCACATGACGAAGCTGTAAATGGTAGTATCTTTGTAGCACTCCAGTGCGACCCTCCGCACCATCTACAAGCTAAGCAAGCTACTACTTATGCTCATCCTGACCATCATACCTGCTCGCTACGCCTCGACCCGATTTCCAGGCAAACCCCTCGTAGATATCGGGGTAAACCTATGATCATCCGTGTCGTCGAGCGCACCCTTCCGTGTGCTCCCTGATGTCGTCGTTGCCACCGATGACGAGCGCATCTTCACCACAGTTACTGAGCGTGGCTACCGTGCAGTGATGACGTCTCCCGACCATCAGTCTGGGGACGGAGCGTTGCCTCGAAGCCTACCAGCTCCTCGGTCAGCCAGCAGATATACTCATCAACCTGCAGGAGATGAGCCCTTTCATCGCCGATGAACAGATCCAGCTCTCATCTCGGCCTTCGATGACCCATCCGTGGACTTGGCTACCTTAGCCCAGCCCTTCCCTCGACAGCCAGCAACGAAGAGCTCGCCAACCCGAACGCTGTCAAGCTCGTTCGCAGTGAGCGCACGGGCTATGCCCTCTACTTCAGCCGCTCCGTCATCCCTTATCTGCGTGCAGTGGATGGCCCTTGGGCGAAGGCACATACCTTCCTCAAGCACATCGGACTCTACGCCTTCCGCACCTCCATCCTTCCGCAGATACAGAGCCTTCGAGCTCCACACTCGAGGAGAGCGAACGGCTGGAGCAACTGCGCTGGCTCGAAGCTGGGCTGCGCATCCGCGTCATGCTCTCCGATCAGGAATCTATCGGTATTGATACCCCGAAGACCTCAAGCGACTTCTCTCAACGCCTTGCCAATGCCTCGCCTGTGATCGACCAGCAGACCCGACAGCGCATCCTCGACTCCGCACAGATCCCTCGATGTCGTCAGCGACTTCATCAGCCTACGCCGCCAAGGGGTAAGCTACGTAGGTCTGTGTCCCTTCCACAGCGACAGGAACTCATCCTTCTACGTCAATCCAGCCAAGAATATCTGCAAGTGCTTCTCTTGTGGAGAGGGGAACGCCCCTGAACTTCATCATGAAGCACGAGCAGCTCTCCTACTCCGATGCCCTGAAGTATCTGGCGAAGAAGTACAATATCGAGGTCGTAGAGCGTGAGGAAACAGAAGAGGAGAAAGCAGCGCAACAACGAGCGCGAAAGCCTCTTCGTCATCAACGACTACGCAGCGAAAGTACTTCCAGCGACAGCTCCACGAGAGCGAGGAGGGGCAAAAGTATCGGGCTGGCTTACTCTCGTGAACGAGGGATCCGCCCTGAGACCATTGAAAGTTCGGACTGGGCTATTCTCCTGAGTCCAAGACCGCCTTCACAGAAGAAGCGCTCAAAGTCTGGCTATCCGCTCAAGCGTCTCTCCGAAGTCGGTCTCATCCATAGAATACGAAGACCATCCAGGCAAGCGCCATCGACCGCTTCCGTGGTCGTGTCATCTTCCGTGCGTAACCTTAGCGGTCGCTTCGTCGCCTTCGGGGGCGTGTGATGAGCAAGACGAGCAAGACCGCCAAGTACGTCAACTCTCCCGAAAGCCTTCATCTACTGACGAGCCGTGAGCTCTCACGGTTCTGTTGGGCGAAGAGTGCCATCGCCAAACAAGGAAATGCTACCTCGCTCGAAGGCTACACGGATGTCCTCTCGATGCACCAATCAGGCATTGAGAATGTAGTTTCTCCTCGGGTACCGCCCGACAATCGATCAGATACGCCTCATCCGCCGCTCACCACGACCATCACCGTCCTCTATGGCGGCGATGCCGCAGGGATCAGTGCCGCACTGCGTGGGATTGATCTTCGCTCGAAGAGGGCTTCCGCATCACAGGTCGTCCTACTCCCCGATGGCGAAGACCCGACTCCTTTGCTCGCAGTCACAGCAATAGCGAACTACAGCAGTACTTAGACGAACACGAGACGGACTTCATCCACTTCAAGATAGATCTCTCATCACGAAGAGATGGAGCGTGATCCTCTGCGGCGGGCAGAGCTCATCTCCGACATCATGCGCAGCATTGCGCTCATCCCCGACAGCATCCAGCGTGCCGTCTTCATCCAAAGCTCTTCCCTCCGCCCCTCAAGATGAGCGAAGAGCTTTACAGACCGAGGTGAATAAGCTACGCCGTCAGCGTGACCGCTCAGGGATTCACTTCGCCCCAGCGCACGCCTGCACCAGCCCTTCACCCACCCTGACGCCCACCCCGACGCCTTCGCCCGCCCTTGAGGTCACACCTGCGCAGACTCTCACTTCGGATGAAGCGCTCAGCCCGCTTGTTGTAGAAGAGAGCATCGAGCCCTTCGAGCGTGAACTCGATGCAGCCCCTACTTCTACAGCGCACAGACCATTATCATCCCACGGGGTATACACACCCGAGTACGAAGGTGAGGTCTGTCCCGAGCAAGACACCGCCTTTCTCCTCTCCGCCTCGTAGAGCGTGAGATCCTTTTGGTCGGTGCTGACGAGATGTACTCCCCCTTCGCACGCTTGAGGACGGAGCTTGCACCGAGTGCTTAGAGGTACAGATAGATCCTGCGACCTTCTTCGCTAACCACCCCTGAGGCTCCCCACCCGTGAGACTCGCCACAAGCCTCTCTAGCCGAGAGTGAGCTATTAGTCGCCCCGACCAAGACCTACAAATCGCAGGAAGTGGAGGTGGGTTTACCGCAAGCATCCCCAGTGAAGAGGAGGAGCGCGAGGAAGAAGCTACGCAAGGAAGCTTTCGCTACTGGGGCTCGCTGACCCTACGTGCTTGCAACAGCTACAAGATGGCACTACTGGTACGCTTCATCAACGAATACCACCAGAGGATCAGCAAGCCCAGCGCACAGGTGACAGTGCGACCATCCTCGAAATGTATGAGCGAAATCAACCGTCTCAACATAGAGAGAGCGCCACCTCTGACCTCCTCGGAGAGCGTACCATAGTGGGGCTAAGGCATCTCCAGCATACGAAGGGCGCAGACTTCGATGAAGCCTGCACCTTCTTGTGTAAAGACACGTACCGCCTCTTCGATTAAAGCGGATCTACATCGAAGTAAATCTGTAGTCGCCACTCCGGGTAGCGAAAGCCTTAGTTGCTGCAAAGTTGATGCTAAAAGGCAGCACGTTCCTCCTCGATAGGACTGCTGGAAGGGACGACGGATGACCATCTGGCGCAGGTAATATCCTCTCGAGGCGTGCTACTGAGGGATCTGGGGGAGGTGACACGCTCCTGAGGTAAAAGTCCCTTTGAGATACTGCGTGAGAGCACTAAGGAAGCTGAGGCTAATAGACGCTCATCTTTTCCTCGTAGCCAGCTGCGCGTCAGGCGTGTGAAGGAGGGAAGTTCGTTGCCCTCGCGCCCGCAAGCACGTCCGGAGATGAAGGCATCATAGTCACCCGTGCGTAGCGATTGAATGAAGGTTTGCTCTCGTGCTATTGGTCTGGATCAGGTAGCGAGGACAGTCTTTCCGGGGAGCACGTGAGCGTAAGCGGAAGCTGGTAGAGTAGTTGATAGGCACGCTCCTCAGAGCGGGAGTCAGGCACGCCCAAGACGGCATCCAGCTGCACCACTGCTATTAACCCGATGCCCTCCCAGATAGGCTGATTATGAATGAGCTGCGTACCCAAGAGGGATCTCTGCACTCCGATTCGATCTCGCTCCAATAGCTCCATACGCTTCTTTTTGCGAGGAGAAGGTATCGCTATCGATACGCAGGACTTCATAAGCAGGAAGTCTCTTTAAGTTCCTCCTCCACACGCTCAATGCCATAGCCCACTTGACGAAGTGCAGGCTTCTGTCCCACTTTCGTCATCACCTCGGTAGCTCCACAAGTGGGACAGGCTCGGGCAAAGCGGTCACATAGCCACAGTAATGGCAGAGGAGGGCAGCACGCGTGCGGTGGTAAGTAAGGCTCACATCGCAGTGACGGACACGCAGGCGCGTCTGGCAAGCATCGCACGTCACGTAGGGCGCATAGCCACGACGGTTCTGCAGGAGCAAGACCTTCTTGCCTCGTGCTATCGTGGAGCGAATCTCATCGATGAGGTACGAGGTCAGCGTATGCCCCCACTCCACCCTCACGTATCTGGCGCAGACGCTTGAGGTCAATCGCCTCAATAGAGGGCAAGACAAACTGGGATGCAGGCGAACTGAGCAAAGAAGACTCCTCAGGTCTCAGGAGCTGGTACTTCCTCGTAGGGCGTGGAAGAGCACTTCTGCCGAAGGAGTGGAGGGGTGGCAAGCAAGACTTTCGCCCCCTGCTTGAGTGCCCTCCAGAGAGCTACATCTCGAGCGTGGTAGCGTGGAGCGACCAGCTGCTGCTTGTAGAGGTATTCCTGCTCCTCATCGATGATGACCAGCGACAAGCGTGACAGAGGTACATAGATAGCCGAGCGCGTCCCCACGACCAAGGCTGGAGCCTCAGCTGAGCGAGTGCAGGAACGTCTCCACACGCACCGCCTCCCCGATGAGCGTGATGATAAGGATAGTAATTCGCCCCTGCCACCGCGCAAGACGCTGCATAAAAGCCAACCGCCGAAGGGAACGGAATGTACCGAAGGGGTTAGGTAAAGTACCTGTCCTCCACACTCCAAAGTAGCGGCTATTTGACCCAAAATGAGGCTTCTTTTGTCCTCTGCCGTACGCCCATAGTAGAGCGTCACTAGGGATGCGTCAAGGAGTAACTTCCGCTATCGATGGGAGCTCACTTCCTCACCTTGCAGCTGCTTCAGTCGACTAACGGGCTCTAACACCTGCTGTAAAACGCCCTTCTCAATGAGGGCACGCAGGAAGCATCTCCTTTGGGGAACAGCTCAAGTAAGGCCGTGCGGTGCAAAGCACCCGGAGTAATCTTGTCCCTGCAGCTTCGAGCTCGTGAGAAGGCCATCAGTAGCTCCGCCTCGCCGTGGTGCACGCGCCAAGCCTTCAACCAGCGAAGACAATGCCCCTTCATCCATCTGATACTCGGGGGCAAGGCGGAGGTAACGAGTGAGCTGGGGCAGGTAGCGAGGCTGTAAGGCTTCCTCGGTACGAATCGCCCCAAGCTCAATCAGTCGAAGAAGCGGACGAGTAAGTCTCCGTCCGATGATGCGCTCCAGCTGCTCCGCGGTCATCGTTCCCTTCTCTCCCAAGGTATCTAAGAGGTACATCTCTGCCTCTGAGAGGGCCTTCCTCCGCTACGAAAGTTCTCCATGAGCGAGAGCATCGTCTTACTCCGGGAAGCAAACCTGAGGGGAGCGCATCCCGAAGGATCGAGCCCATCGGACAGGTATAATAGTAAGCCATCCACCCCATTGCCTCAGCATCGCACGCAGGAAGGATGGGCGCAGCATCGAGGACTTGCTCCACCTCCTGCAGGTGGTCGCCCTGCATCTCGGTCGATCGAGAAGACCACCCCCTGTATAGTATCGCTTTCCACCGAAAGGGCACGACGACACGACAGCCAGCGCCGAAGTCAGGCGTCGCACCAATCACATTGCTCTGGGACAGCGTAGCTAAACAGCCCCTCCAAAGCCAAAGCGGGATGATGACCTCGATGCGAATCATAAAGTAAGATGGGGCGAAGAAGAGAGCTCTGTAAGCGCAGCGATCAGCAGTCATTCTCCTCAGGTCGCTGCGTGGCGATGCGGATGGTCGGAGCTGAATACCCGAAGTTGGTAGCATCACGCACCAAGAGTCCATAGCGCAGAGCCAAGAGGGACTTGAGTGCTTCCCTGTCGGGAATCGAGGATGTGTACAGCCTACGAGGAAGAAATGCGTCTCTGTAGGCTGAGGCTCGAGCAGCGAAGTGCATCAATCGCATTCCACAGACGCCTGCTCTCAGCAAAGAGCTGATCTCTATCTAATAGATGGGGAAATGATGCTTCACGATCCACTCTCCAGCGGCTGGCCAGCGAACCGACAGACCACGGAGCAGCGTAGGCACTTTCAGTCGCTGGATGACCTCACTCGCTGCCATCACATAGCCCAAGCGCAAGCCAGGCATCGCATAGCGTTTCGTCAGTGAAGCCACGAAGATCACATTAGGGAAGCGGTATATCGTCTCACTGGGATCAGGGAGCGATGCCTGAGTGAAAGTAGCTGTATGAGCTATCGATGACAAAGCAAATATGGGGCAACGCGTCCAGAGTGACTCTCAAGAACTCCTGCGGATAGACCTTCCCGTAGGGTTATTAGGGGAGCAAAGCCGTCAGACACCTGCAGGAGCATCGTGCTGTGGCTCAAAGATTTCCAGCTGCACTTGCTGACGAGCGAAGAGGCTTCCTGCATCCTTATACTCGCTGAAGGTCGGGTCTGACCATAATAATGCACCAGATCACGATAGGTTTGCGCCAAGAGGTAGATTCCTTCGGTAGCACCGCTCGTCACCAGCACTTCGCTGGCATCGAGTCTATGATGAGCGGCGAGTGCAGCTGCCAGGGAAGAAGCCGTTGGCTCAGGATACGAACCGATACGATCTCACCTCGCCTCGCAAAGTGTTCGCGCAAAGGGCCGTGGGAGAGTGAGACTCGTCGACATTCGAACTGAAATTTGCACGTATCCCCTCGTAGCAATGCAGGTCGTCTCCGTGTCCGTCTCTCATCGTTCGAGCAATTGATAGATACGCTGTAGGTCTACGTGCTGACGAAGGTGAGCAGCGAGCTTGTCGTACTGCAGCCTCCTTGAAGGTCGCATAGTCTTGCCCAACGCCCTGCAGCTTAATGCGCTCGGCAAAGGGTGCAAGGAGTCGCTCTATGAAAGGCTTCGTTGTCCAAGATGCCGTGCAGGTAGGTACCCATACACCGCTCACCGACACAATAGCTCTCGAGACGACCATCAGACATCTCTACTCAAGGGGAGGCTCGAAGCCCTCAACGAAACGACTTCTCCCATATGGATCCTCATAGCCACGGCAGGGGATGTCACCACCATCAGGGTGAAGGTCGCTTCGTGTCGTCACCTTCTCCGCAGCTCATCTCAGTCGCGATGGGAAGTAAGCCTAAAGCCTGGTAAGCGCGTCAAGTCCCCTCGACACCATCGGGGTCTATACCTCTGACCCAGGATCTGATACCCACCGCAGATACCGAGGATGGTCTTCCCTGAGCGATGTGCACGGATGATCGCTTGTGCCACACCATTGCGTCGCAGCTCATATAGATCGGAGAGCGTACTTCGCTTCCAGGCACGATGATGATATCTGCCTGCTGAAGCTCCTCCACATTGTTCGTATAGAAGAGGTGCACACGCCTGTCCTGCTCGAGGCGTGCGAAGTCTGTGTAATTAGATATGTAGCGTAGGAGAACGACCGCCTGACCTGACCTTGCTGGGCAGAGAAAGCACGCTTGAGAGTGCCACCGAGTCCTCTTTCCTCGATATGCACATCATTCATATAGGGACGACTCCCAAGACAGGGATCCACAGAGCGACTCCAAGAGCTGTCGTCCTCGTCAAAGAGACGCAGATCACCACGGAACTTATTGATGATGAACCCCTGACAATCAGCTCTCCACTCAGGCTTCTGCAGCATGATGGAGCCGTAGACTCGAGGCGAAGACCCTCCGATCAATGCTCTGCCACGAGGATAACACGCGCATCGGCGTAGGCTGCCATCGGCATATCTCACAATGTCGGAATCCTGGAGGTTGAGCTCAGAGATACCCCTGCTCCTTCGGAGAACAATAGATTGTAGCGTGCAGCTAAGCGGTCAGGCTGCGTGCACTTTGCCACGCAAGCTCCCACGTCCCACCGTGCGAAAGTATTGGTACGCATCTTTATTCCCAATAGACGACCGTGCAGGACGACTTGCGAAGTCTTGTCCGAACTGGGCTTCAGAAGCACGGGATTCATATCCGTATGGCAAGGAATACCAGCAGCCTCAGCCTGTACCGCTTGAGCACGGCCAAGCTCCAGCCCATCGGCCGTCACGAAGGAGTTAAGGGCCATATTCTGCGCCTTGAATGGAGCTGGATGATAGCCGTCCCGCTTAAAAAATCCGACAAAACCAGCCGTCAGGATGCTCTTTTCCCACATCGCCCCCGTGCCAACGAGCATCAGCGAGCCAAACCGTCGTTCGCGTCATCTTATCCATTATTCTCGGAGGAAGGCACTTGCTTCCTCTTGCGTTTGTAGCTGAAGGCCTGCCAGCGGTCTCTCGCCACTCCTGCTGCTGCATCTCCCATTTGGCGGAGACGAAGAGCCAATCACTCATTCGATTGACCCAAGGGATGAGACCTTCGGGAAGCGGATCCAGCCGCTCTAAGGTCCACAGACGGCGTTCTGCCTCGTCTGGCCACGGTACGAGCCAGCTGCATCTCAGCCGAGAGGATCGTCCGCCAGGAAGCGATGAAGAAGCTCATTGTCGGGTATTTCTGCCATCAGACGCTGTCTCCGCCCAAGTCTTCCACCCACGTTAGGTCGAAGTGATTGGGATTCTCACCACGTCGCTCGCTACGCTGTTAGCGATGAGGCTCATCGCCTCGCTACGATGCGCATCTGCACCTCTCCACAGAAGCGGTGACGAGGGTCATCGGAGAGATATGGGCCCGCATCAGGCCGAGGTGTGCTGTTCATCCATCCATCGCACCGTTGGCTTCGATGCGTGGATCGTCTTTGGGGACGCGTTCACCAACGAATATTCCTGTGGTTCCCTTGTTCCGGTCTTGGTCATTATTCTTGCGCATTACTTATCGTGTCAGCTTTGAGGATGTGAACATGCCTGACAACAAGAAAAGTAGCGCAATCCCAGCGTATCCAGCCTGCACCGATGTACTCTGCATACCGCCCTCCACCATAGTGAGTCAGAAGGAAGAAGCATCAAAGCCACAGACGAAGCACTACTGAAAAAGGTTGACAGCGGACTACTGTAACCCTCTTCCACAGCTCCAATTGCCCGGAAAGCAGTTTGGTGCTCCTGAAGTATATCCTGAGAACTCTTATCTTTATCTTCAAGTCGAGAGATAAACAAGATGAATAAGACTGAGCCTTCCTCCATATATGCTATATATGCTCGCACCGCATCAGTGCATGCAAGCGCATCTATAACGAATCACCACTATAAAGGATATGCATAGACTCCCATAGCTGGATCAGCTACTTGATGCTGGCGTTTCTCGCCCCTCTTTGGGGGCGTGCACGCCCAAAGAAGAGCAGGAAGAGACACCTCCTGTACAGCTTCTTCACTCCAAGCTCAAAGCCTTTCGCGCCTCGAACTGGCGACGACTCAGCTACGTATTGTACTCAAAAGATTGATCCACCACCGTGATGGTTTCTGGGCTTTAAGAGGCTCTTCGGCTCAAAAGGAGACACGTGTGAGCTCTCGGTCAAGCTGCAGCCTACCGCGATCTCCCTACTGACAGAGAAGAGTATCGTACAGCAGGCCGACAGCACAGTAGACCTTATCCCTCCGATTGAGCTGAAGCGTGAGCTGGACAACGTGCACCACAACGTCTTCGCAAGAACCCACAGGTCTGCGTCAGTCGCCTCATCGACCAACGAGCTTGACGAAATCATCTCGCCCACGACAGCGAGCGATTGACGGACTCATTGCCCAAGCATTGGAGCGAGCGTCCCACGCTTATCCTGTACCGCATCGGCTACGCTGAACGAGAAGTCTAGCCCATCTTCCGTGATCTTCGCCTCACGGTGCGCATTCACTTGATGAAGCTGACGCCACCCTCCTTCCATCTACGAAGTCTCACCACCCCATGATGAGTTTCTCTTGGCGAATCCTTCGTCCTATTCTTCTCCTTATCATATGTGTTGTGGCTGGGCCCTTCATTCATGATCGCTTCTTCCAGTCAGCCTCCCAAGCCAGAGGTGACGACCGAAGAACTCACAGATGAAAGTCACCCAACGACTCGTTTCATCACTGAGGAAATCTCCTACCGAAAGGATATCAACCCCAAGAAGCAGGGCAGCACGCCGTGGGAACGGCAGACCTTGTTGCTTACGTCAAGTATGATCTCGAGAAGCTCCACTTCACGACTGTTGGCGATACGATCTACGTCAGTCTTCCTGCACCTGAGCTGGAGATAGGAAGGCGACCGGGGACATCACCGGTGCGCGTACTATTTAGATCGAGGTGGTCGCCTCGGTGAAGCCAGCGCAGATCGCGCGGCGATACGACACTTTCGATGAGCGTATCCTGCATGATGCCGAGCAAGAAATACGCACCAGTGAACGCTATCTTCCCGAGGCACAGCAGCGTGCCGAGGCGCAGCTACAGCGCTTGCTCTCCGCCTTAGCACCCCATCGAGCACTCCTTGTTATCCCTGAGATCCACCCACCAAGGCGAACTACCAGCCTCTATCTCCACCTCTATTCCTTATGATCAGCATCAACGTACCAGAATTTCTGGGCAAAGCCCCCTTTGATGACATCTCCTTCGTCATCTCCGCCAAGGAACGTATTGCCTTTGTAAGAATGGAGCAGGAAAGTCCACCCTGCTTAAGTTCTGGCGGGTATTGGTGAGCCTACGGAGGGCGTCATCAGCCGTCCTATGATCAGTATCGGCTATCTACCTCAGGTGATGAAGACCAGTGACGAGCGTACTGTCCTGGGAGAATGCCAGCAAGTCTTCAGCCATATCACAGAGCTGGAGGCGGAAGTGGGAGCGTCTTGCCGAGGAGATGGCTGCACGTACGGACTACGACAGCACAGACTATATGGAGCTCATTGAGGACACGCCCAGGATCCGACCAGCTACTGATGCACAGTACGGTAGCATCGAAGCGAACAGTCGAGAAGACGCTCCTACGGCTTAGCTTTCGAGCGTCGACTTCGACGCCCGACGGCAGAGTCTGGTGCGAGGATGGCGCATGCGTATCGAGCTGGCTACAGATCCATTGCAGAAGACCAGATGTCCTTCTAGCTTGATCGCGCCACGAACCACCCTTTGACATTAGAGTCCATTCGCTGGCTGGAGCGCTTCATTGCTTCGGGGTCGGCGGCCTTGAGTACTCATCCTTCGCACGACCGTGCGTTTAATGCTGACGCGACGACGAGCCGCACCTCGGAGATTGAGTTGCGAAAACCGCACGACTACAAGGACGAACTACAGCCACTACCTCGTCCTCGTGAGGAGCGAATCGAGCAGCAGCGCAGAGCCCATCGAGAACCAGCAGAAGGAAATCCAAGCCACCGAGGACTTTCATCGAACGCTTCCGCACAGGCGATCAAGGCTGTACAGGTGCAGAGCCGTATCGTCACACCGCCACGATCCGCACCGAGGTAGAGTGGATATTGACCGTGCGGCGAGGCATTTCCTTCCTGCCTGCAGCGACCCTGCGCTTACCCTGCAACCATCGATAGCTCTTCGCGAGTTACGGCGAGCATACGGTCTTCCGACGTCAACATGAGTGACTATTGAGCGTGGAGAGAAAGTCGCCCTCTTTGTCGGGAAGAACGGTCAGCAAGTCCACCACCATGGCGTATCTAGAAGTCAGCGACCACACCGGCACGCTCAAGCTCTGCACAATGCAGAGGTCATGGCTACTCTGCTCAGACGCAAAGCCAGGAGCCTCAAATGAGCTACACTGCTCACGGAAACGATCGACCGAGAAGCGCAGTGAGGAGATCCGGATCATCGTATCGACGGATCTCCTCGGTGCCTGTGTCTCGGAGGAAGAGTCGGAGAAGAAGGTCTCTCGCACTTAGTGGAGGAGAACGTGTCAAGCGTTCTATCAAGCCCTCCTTCTGCGCAACCCTCCTCCTTACTCCTGGACGAAACAACCAAATTCATCGATATCGGCTGAAGAATGTACTGAAGGAGGCCATTCTCGCTTCGGGTACGGTAATCATCGTCTCCCATGATCGAGAGTTCCTCGACGTTTAGTACCTGTGTCTATGAGTTCCAGATCGCATGTGACTGAGCATCTCGAGGCATCGCGACTGGCTGAGCAGCGTCGATCGAGGATGGCACTCTCGGTCAATGCAACCCACGAGAGCCACAGCTCCCACACAGCGTGAGATTTCGAAGGCTATTGAGCCCACCACCAGCAGCGCAAGACCACCAGTCGACAGAAGGAGGCTGGCGAAGGAACGCCGCACCTGAGCGCGCGAGTTGAAGGCCTCAGAGGAGCGGAGTGAAGTCATTGATGCCGAGCTTACGCACCCTAGGAGGAGGAAGCTCGCTGACCTTCTGTCCATGCTACTCGATGCAGCTCTCTCACCAGCATAGTCGCTGAAGAGCGAGATATGCGCAAAATGCTCGCTGGGAAGAGCTCAGCATGCAACTGGAGTAAAGCCACCATAGTCTCATCTCAGAGATCGGGGCATCATCCCCATAATCCT